>JAEEGL010052336.1_pt1 | contig 39070 bp, 41 predicted proteins | sample 9134231 | NCBI WGS metagenome assembly JAEEGL01 (sample SAMN16246548, study PRJNA631951) | gut metagenome | biome: gut microbiome; feature: rumen; material: fiber-attached | host: Bos | place: Iran: Karaj | collected 2018-10 | reverse complement strand
CATCCAGCCAATGGTCCGCTGGCAGAATCCAATGCACCCACATATAGTCGGCTTCCACATCATCATCGTTCCGTTTCTCGCGGTTAATCACATAACGACCATTGGCGTCTTCATTGTAGATGTATCCGTTCGAACGTAGCTCATCTTCAAACAGGTAGGCGTGATAGCCGCTACAGCGTAGTGCCTCCGCAGGCACTGAATGGTCAAATGAGATATGATTCACGCCTTGACCCATAAAATACTCCGATGAGATGTCAAAATGACGATATTCGTTGCCGCCTTCAAAAATGAGAGCCCTGTTGTTCTGCCAGCGCATACGTTGCGGCTCGATGTAAGTCGGTTTGGTGCTTACAACCCTGTTGTCCTTGCGATTGTTCTGCTCCACCACCAATGCCGAGAAACGGGCATCCATTGTTGAATAGGGCGTGTTCAGCCCCACTTCTACATCCAACTGCTGATAGCGCCCCGAGTACTCGATATCCGTGTTTCCGCGCACGTTGGCCTTAATGGTCGCACCGCGTTCTACCACAGAAAAACAAGCTGTCGCCACTACTTTGTCCGGGTCGTTATCCTCATAGATAATCAGCACGTAATTGCCCGAGATAGTCGGTTGCATGTCTTCATTCGGAAAAGTAAACCGATAATGCGTGTAGGGCTGCTGCGTATTGACGGAAATCTCATTATCTGTTATCTCCATCGTTAGCGAACCACGCAAATACTCCTGACTGGACAAATCGTCTGGACTCCAGTCGTAGTCCAGATGACGCAACGTGTAAGTGTAGTAATGCACTTCATGCGACAATTGGTCAAACGACACATCCAGCACCTCTTCTCCGCCCAAACGTAGAATAGGACGCGAGTAATAGGTCGCCGACACGTAATCGGGATGATACTGCACGCGCAAAGTGGCGATGTCGTTCACTAAGGCGCGTGTCTGATATACCTCGCCGAACGCTGCAATGCAACACAGCAAGATGTTAAACAATATGGTTATTTTTCTTTTCACGGCTGCAAATTTACTTCTTTTTTTCCAATTATGCAAGTTTTGTGCCAAAAAAATACCATAAAATGAAATTATTTTGCATTTTTTTGCGATTTTATTTGGTCATGTCAGAAAAAAGCATTACCTTTGCAGCCGCTTTCGAAAAAAGAAGCTTGCCACTGTGGCTCAGTTGGTAGAGCAACGCATTCGTAATGCGTGGGTCGGCGGTTCGAGTCCGCCCAGTGGCTCCAAGAGTGCAAAACTCCCCAGTTCGAATCTGGGAGGTGGCTCGATAAGGGGAAATTCCCCGGTTCGAGTCCGGGTAGTGGCTCCAAAAGGAAAAATCGCCGGTTCGAGTCCGGCCAGTGGCTCATAGAGAATACTTTAGCAATAAGGTATTCTCTTTGGTTTTTTAAGGAAAACCAGTGAGAAAACGGTCGACTCGCGCACGAAAATGACAGTTTTTTAGTGTGAATTTTAGTTCCTCTGAAAAACACCGATTTTAGGGAAATTTCAAAATCGGGTCAGAATCGGGTCAAAATCGGGTCAAAGGTTAAACCAGAAGATAGCAACATATAATTTAGGACTTTATCCCCTGATTTCTGCTATAAACGTCAAAGCAAAAATTGGGAGATAAAAAAAATGCCTGAAGTTCAAGTAAATTTTGGAGCAATGCGGAGATATATGCCCGCTGTGCTCAAGTCCAACACCAACGGATTTTACATTGAGTATTATGCGTACAATCAAATCACAGATGGATTGGAGCGCAAAAGAATGAAACTCAATCGCGAGCGGAAGAAAGCAAGAAACTTTGCGGAGTTCCGTTCAATGACAACGCAGATGATTATTCAAATCAACTGCCAGTTGGCAAGCGGCTGGTCGCCGTTCGCAATCTCATCAACATTACAAGTGCAACCTACGATGCCGGTTGTGATGCAGCCTATCCAACTGCCATCGCAGCAGGTGCTGCAGCAGTATGCAGCAGCTCCGGCTATGGTTGCTCCTCAACAGCCGGTAGATGACGGATCTGTTGATATGTTGGTGCTAATTGACAAGTTCCTCAAAGCCAAGAGACGCGACCTGACGGAAAACACGATGCGCAGTTACGAGAGTTTCTGCAACGGCTTGAAGAAATGGATTGTCCTCAAACATCCGGATTTGCGCAGCAATGAGTTCACGCAGCGTCTCGCTGTGGAATATATGGACTATGTTCTTGAAGGCAATAATGCCACCAAGAACGGCAAAGCGCGTAAACACGAGGACGGTACTGTCAGCAACCGCACCTATAACAATAACCTCAAACAAGGTCGTGCCTTGTTCTCATGGGCGGTTGAGAAGTGCTATTGTGAGAAGAATCCCTTTGAGAAGATTAAGACCAAGCGCGAGGAAGTCAAGACGCGTGTCCTGATTCCCGAGCAATGGCGCAGTAAGATTAAAGAGTATTTCGAGAAAACAAATCCGCAGTATCTCATCATTTGCGAGTTGGTGCATACCTCTTTAATCAGACCCGTTGAGATTAGCCGTTTGCATGCATATATGGTCAATATAGAGGAAAGCTGCATAGAACTGCCTGCCAACATCACCAAGAACCACAAGGAGCGCAGGGCGCGTCTCTCCGAGGAACTGAAGGAGATGTTAAGCAGGCATATCATGGGCGCAAAGCCGGAGGACTATCTGTTTGCGGACAAATGTTGGCGGTGTGGCACCAAACCTATGTCAAGCCATACTTACGGCAATGTGTGGGAGGCAATGAGAAAAGAGATACATCTTCCGGAGGAAATGCAACTCTACTCCCTGCGTGATACAGGTATCAACGGAATGCTGAAAGCAGGAATTGACCCGCTGTCAGTAATGCAGGCGGCTGACCATAGTGATTTGTCAATGACTACAAGATACGCCAACCATGTTGACCCGGAACTATTCAAGACGCTCAATGAGAAAGCACCGAAGTTCTAACACGGCTTGCCGTGTCGGAAACTTCCGGCGTGCTTACTCTACCATAGGATAGAAGTCGCCTTTAAGGAGTTGGGACATACCCTGCTCCGTAAAGGTGACGGTTATCTTCTCGCAGATATACCAGCGTCCTTGAATGAAGAACTTGGCGCGTGGATTGGGTATTGTGTCCGATAGCCATTTGAAGGTATATTTGCGCGTAGGGTCAATGTTCTTGATGTAGAGATTGACATTATCATCGCTATGGTCAAAGCGTAGGGAAAATTCCTCATTTTGCCACACAGCCCAATCAAGGTCCACTTCTACGCGGTCTCGCACAGGCACGGGCCAGCGTACGAAGTCATTATAGTCCTCTTCTGGCAGATTGGGGTGTCCGTTGGCATAGGTTGCCCAAAACGCCACAAATATCTTGTCGAAAAACTCCTGTTTTTGAACATTCTCATCCTGTGCAGCATAATAGCAAGGCATAGCATTAAACTCATTCATCATAAACTCCTTGTTGGCTTCTGCGTCAAAGGTGTTTTCATCGGAGTCGTTCTGCCCATCGTTGATTTGCATGTCCGGGCAATCAAGGAACAAACAAAGGTGCTTCACTCCTTTGTTCTCGTTGATAACCTCATCAAGCCAAGCAGGAACAATCTTCAGTTCCTGTGCGTTCTCTGCGTCCGGGTCTGTCGGACCAAATGGATTGATTGCCTGCCATACTGCCCACCAATAGTAGGAATACATTTGCAGATTCTCATGCCAAGTAGATGTCCGTTTCATCACGCGCATTGACCAATACATATCTACATCGGTGATATGGTATAACCGATTGAAACCATACTCATTGACATCTTGCGTACCGTCTTTGAACTTCTGCAATCCGGACAGTGTCGTCACGGCAGTCATGGTGTTGTACTCTCTTTGGTATTGCGAGGAAAGGCTTTGCATCTTCTTGATAACCGAAGGGCAAGACATGTATTTCCACATACGATGACTGCACTCTGCATATTTCCGTTCCTGCGATGCCTTGTACTTGCTTTCCTCTGCTTTGGTGGGCGTTTCCGTAAACTCGTCCACCACTTTCTCTATCTCCACCGTTCCGCTGTGGAGAAAGTTGTAAGACGACCAAGAGAAAGTGATAACCTTGGTGTCGTGGTTGATGTCAAACTCACAATTCATCAGCAGTTCCAACTGCTCCAGCAACTCTGTGAGCGTCCAATGCGGTAAGGCTCTCGCCCAGTTGCGTATATTCCAAGCATAAGGGAGTGTGTTGCAGCAAAGCAATGCACCCCACTTGTAATGTTGTTTCCACTCATCAAGGTTGCAAGTATAACCGAGTTTTTGGAATATCAGTTGAACGATATACCACATATAGGCTTGATACGACAAGCCTTGTACACGGTCAGCCCAAAGGGTGTGATGTGCTTTCCATTTGTTCTGAATGTTGCCGGTGTTGTTGTTCACCCAAGGGATGGCAAGATAACCCTGCCCATAGCGATAATCGCGTATGTAGGGATATTCACAAACCATGTGGCTTCGCGAGGTGTCCGGGTAACCGAGTTCCAACTCATTGATGTAGATTTCATCAAAGGTGACAGCAAAGTTCTGCACGCTGCGCCCTTCAAGGAACTGGCATTTGACTTCCGTTTCCGAAATCTCCGTAACCGTGATTGAGCCATATTGCACAAAGGCTTTATCTCGTATCTCACAGTTAAAAAGCAGGTTCTCCGCCTGTACATCCTTGCGGTTGATATGTCCGAAGATAGCTATGTTCTGCGGACAATCTTTGAGCGGAAAAGTTATAGCGAGCGTATAGCTGTCTGCTCCGGAAAAATAGCGGTTCTCCGCTACATAATCGAAACTGCTGCCTTTCTTAATGGCGGCAAGTTGGTTGTTGATATAGATTTCCATTAGCGTTTGGATTTGGGTGTTTTGTTCTTCATCAGCTGCTCATACTCATCCTGTGCTCTCTTGATGCCCATGTCACCGCTGACGGTGTTCACTGTCACAAACGGCTCATCAAGGCGGCTTGCCAAACGAGCGAGCGTGTCGCCATTCGCGTTGTCCTGTTTCTCCTTGTTTTGGTATACGGCAGGCAATGCCTTGCTGATCGATGAGCCGATAGAGCCTTGCGATGACAGTCTCTCGGCAATCACTGCAGGTGCTGTGATAGTCCGGGAAACATCCTCTGCTTTAAGCGAAGCAATAGTATTTGTGCGCTGTGCATAGTCAAGGGCGTTTATCAAGGGGCGTGCTTCCGGCGAATTGACCAATGCTTGCGAGGCTACCCACTCTCCAGCGTGAACTACACCTGCCACTTCGTCCTTGCGTCCGGCTTTGGTAAAACCTCCCTCCATATAGCCGGTGGCTTCGGATGCCTGTTGCTGCTTCTTGATGGACGCAATCTGTATTGCTCCGGCAGCAACGGCCATTGCTGCTGCAATAGGTGCCATGATAAAGCCGACCATAGGAATTGCTGCAGCCGATGAGTATGCAGCAATAGCGGATGTGGCAGTCTGTGCAACGGCTTGAATAACCTGCATTGCAAACATCTTGCGGTTGGCTTCCTGCTTGGCTTTGGCAATCTCGCGGTTCTTCTGCTTCTCCAGTTGCACCTCACGATACTTGTTGCCCTCTGCGTCTGATATAGCGTCTGCATACCGTTTCTCTATCATAGCCGTTTGGATATCCAACTCTGCCTGCACGATTTCGGAAAGCGAGGAGAAGATCTGCGACATCTGATTAACCAGCATGTCAAAAGTCTGCACCATAGCCTGCCCACCATCTGATTGCAGCCACTCTACGCTGCTGTCGATAGCAGAACGGAAAGCGTTTTCCTGTTCTGCAGCTTCTTTCATGTTATACTTGTGTGCAAGTTGGTACTTGGCCTCATGGAAAGCACGCTCCACTTTCTGCCGTTCCTTGGCATTGTCACCGGCGGCTTTGAGCATTTGATTATAGACGATTTGCACGTTTCGCAAATCACGCTCATAGCTGTCGGGGTCTGCTATATGGAAGGACTTGGTGAAGAACTGCGATTGCAGCTGCTCCTGCAAACGCTTGTCCTCTTGCACATGCCGTTCCTGATACTTGAGCGAGGTGCGCTGATAGTTCTGCTGGGCTTTCAGTCGCTCCTTGCTTCCCTCCTTATAGAGATTGACGAGGTTCTGAAGATGTTGCAACTCGGCGAGTTCCGTGGCGTTCTGATATTGGCGAGCCGTCATCTCTCCGTCCACATAACGCTGCTGCAAGATAATCAACTGCTGCTGATAGGCTTCGTTTTCCTGTTCAGCAGTGCCCTTTAGGTGATTGTCTTGCTGCTTTTTCAATGCCTCATAATACGCGGCTTGGATAGTCACCTCCTCGTTTCCTTCAAGGTCTTTATGTTGCAGTTTCTTGTTGTGATAGTTCACCTCTATCTGCAACATCTTCTTGGTGAAGGTCTCGTAGTCGGTTATGCCCTTTGCATAATCAATACGAGCCAATGCCTCCTGTTCCTCTCGCCAATCGTCCTCGGCTTGGAACTTGTTCTTGGGGGCTTTCGTGTCCTTGTCATCCGGAGTCGGAACGATAACCGGCGTTTCCTCCTCTACCTCCTCCGTAATGGTCTTGACCTGCTGCATACCGTCGGCATACTCACCCACTTTCTTATTGATAGCGGCGATGATGTCATCCACCTCCTGCAAAGCGGCTGATGTTTTCTTGACATCCTTATCGGCGGAAAGATACTTGTTCCAAGCAATATCTTTCTTAAAAGCCGAACTGACCTGCTTATTTCCTGCGCGGTCTGTGGCAACAGTCATACTGCTCCATGCCGCTTTCTTCTCATCCCTGTCGGCGGTCTGCTCATCCAGTTTCATCTCTAACTCTGCACGTTTCGCATAAGCCTCCTCCAGTTTCTGCTGATAAGCCTTCAGCGCAATCTCCTTATTGAGGGCAACAAGATAGTCCTCGATGGCTTCCTTGTTGTTTCGTATCAGTTTGCCCTCGGCAGTCAGTTCCGTGTGATACCCCGGTACAATCTTGCGCAGTTCCTGCAAGGCTTTGCGTCTCTCCACAAGCGAGCGTTTCTCATCATTGACGGCTGCTGTCAGGCGGTCAATCTTCCCTTTCTGCTCGGCATACTGGCGTATGATGTCATCCTGAATGGACTTCATCTCTTTCTCCACGGCAGAGACCTCTCTTTGCCGCTTGATGAAGTTATACAGTGCCACGCCTGCTGTCACTATAGCGGCTGCAAGCAAACCCCAAGGGTTCATCTTCATCGTGGCATTCAGCAGTTTCATTGCGGCATTGGCTCGTGTCACGTTTCCCGTGAGTCGGTTGTAGGCAACCGAAGAAGCCAATACAGCCACACGATGAACGTGCATTGCAGCCGTCTTGACGGCTATCAGTCCGGCATGTAGTTTCTCCTTGATGAGCGCAAGATTAACGGCTACCGTATAGGTGGCCACAGCTGCTGCCAGTGTCTTGATAGCGTCCTTATTCTCCTTGATGAACGTGACTAACTTCAACATCAGACGCATTGTGGCTGATGTGCTGCTGATGAAATGCCGCATAACCGGCATGAGTTCCTGACCGAGAGCAATAGCCATCTCCTGAAAGCCTTTGCGTGCTTTGTCAAGCCCTGCTTGTACTGTTGTGTTTTGCACGTTAAACTCCTTTGTGACCGAAGTTCCTTCCTCAAAGGCTTTCTGCGCTTCCTCCTGCTCCCAGATGACCATATCGATGTTTCCGGCAAGAGCGGAGATCACAGCGGACGCTCTTGCTCCGTTCTCGCCCATGTCTTTGAACACCGGGGCGAGGACATCAATACCTCCAAGGTCGTGCAAGCGTTGTATCAGCATGAGCAGACCCTCGTTGGTGGATCTGCTCAATGCCTCATTGAACTTTTCAAGGTCAAGCCCCGTGGCGGCGGCAATCTTGTCCGTGTCCTTGAACAAGTTCATGATGAGTTTAGACAACGCGGTAGCAGACATCTCTACTTTCTGACCTTGACTATCAAGAACGGCGGCAAAGCCCATAATCTGCGGGATGGTCATATCCGCTTGCGCTCCCACACCGGCAAGACGCTGCGCAAACTGCGCAAGGTACGAAGCCGATGCTGTGCAGTTCTGTGAAAGCTCATTGATGACAGAGCCGACCGCGAGCAAAGACTTTTCCGTTCCAAGGCGTTGCTCGTCCCCGAAGATGTTGGTGAGTTTGGAGAGCGTCAGCGTCGCTCCGTCACCAAGTTCATCAAGGGCGACATTGATCTGGTCGGCTGCTTTCACAAAACCAAGCACATCTTCTTCCGATGTCTTGCCCAATCGTCCGGCTTCCTGTGCCAACTTATTGAGTTGGTCACGACTGGAGCGCGTGTCAATCTTCTTAAACGCTTCGTTAAGATGATTGACCTGCTCCTCGGTCATTCCCGTGTACTTGCGGACATTGGCTTCTTCCTGCTGCATTTCAGCATACATCTGCACGGCTTTCTTGCCTGCCATCACCGCACCGGTCAGACCTGCTATTGCTCCGGCACCTATCGTCTGCCACTCGGCAAACTTGTTATTGAAACGTTCAAGCCAAGTGGTGCTTTTTCTCATCTCATCATTGACGCGGGCTATCTCATCCTTAACCATACGTATCTTCCGTGTCTGTGCGTCCCAAGCGGCTGAACCTCTCTCGATGTAATTGAGTTGCTTTGTCAGTGTCTGCAAAGCCTTGTTCAGTTCGTTGGGCGTGGCTCTATCTAATCTTCGCAAGACATTTTCTGCCTGCATTGTGCTACTCTCTATCTGCTTAATCTGCCTATTGACATCATTAAACTCACGGCGCAAGCGTTTCAGTTGCACCTTATCGCCTGCGGCTGCTGCCTTTGCAATCTCGTTTTGCAGGTCAGCGGCACGCTTACGCAAGTTCGTCAGTGTCTCCTCTGCTTGTTGTCCGTTCACTTGTAGATTGACGGTGGTGTTACTTGTATAGTCTGACATAATAACAGTAATTTTTGTGCAAAAGTAAGCCCATAACCGGCGACCGGAAAAGACGACCCAAACGACACATTTTCAAATGGCGTAAAAAATGCAATATCAATATATTAGCTGATTTTTACCTTTCGTTCTCATCCTTGTTTTACGGATTTTTCGGTAATCAAAAAGTTAAATCGCTGTATATTAGTTGTTTAAGGGTTTGCAAAGGGAATTTCCCTTTGCATTTTAGTCGAAAGACCCCCCGACCGCCCTGCTTTGGCTGACCTCTTGGCGGTTTGTTACTTTTGCGCTATATGCAGAAAGTCTCTTTGAAAATGCCGATTTTAATCTCCCTGCACCCGATAAAGCAGGGAGTTTCCTGCATATTTCCGAAACAAGTCAGCCCTCTCCCTGCTACCTACGAGCCAAAAGTTTCTCAAATTCCGAAAGGTTCTGCAATCTCCCTGTGAGCAATGAACGACCGAGTTTCACACTATTATGGACGAGAGCGCCCCCTCTCCCCGATATGACCGAGCCAAGAGTTTCACGATTTTTGCACAAGCCGATAGTTTCCCACCGTCCTCTAAACGGCTTTGCAATCTCCCTGCACCCGATAAGGCAGGGAGTTTCCTGCATGTTTCCGAAACAGGTCAGCCCTCTCCCTGCTACCTACGAGCCAAAAGTTTCTCAAATTCCGAAAGGCTCTGCAATCTCCCTGTAACAAATGAACGACCGAGTTTCCCTCTATTACGGACGAGGGCTACCCCTCTCCCCGATATGACCGAGCCAAGAGTTTCCCGATTTCTGCACAAGCCGATAGTTTCCCTATATACACAAATCGCCTATTGAGTTTTTGCTCTACCTATGAGCCGATGAGTTCCACACTATTCCGACAAGCCTTGACAATCTCCCTGCGGCTTACGCCCTTGTGGAGTTCCTTTGCGGCTTTGCACTCGGCTGACCACATCACAAAAAAACCGCTCACCTCAAAAGCGAGGTGGGCGGTGGTGGGCTATTGCGTGCGTATAATTGGAGCGCAGCGGAGACTACACGTTCGCAATATGGGCGGATTAAATAATCCTGTACTTGCGCAGGAAGAGCCAAAGGAATATGGCAGCAATGAGGAGTACAGCCAACAAGCCGATGATTGTGACAAACGTCCCATTCATCGGCGTTGCCACACCAACAACATCCTTTGATGTGTCGGCGTGGCTGTTAGCATGTACAGAGCTTGCCGCCGAGTCCTGCTCAACCTGTTGCGCAACTACACGATTATTTTCCTGTTTCGTAGCCCGCACTCGTGGCTGATGTGCGGTAATCTTCAGGGCGGGTGCGTGAGGCTTGCCGGTCGCTCCTGCTTTCGCTGTGTCCGGGGCGGACTGCGTAAGCTCAATAACTACGCTGTCTGCGCTGAAGTCGAGAGTTTGCAACAAGGAGTCAAATGACTGAAGGACTTGCACACTTGTATGCGAGCCGGTTGTTTGAGCCTGCTGCTCGATGTTGGTGACGGTGTGCTTCTGTGTGTGGCAGGCGCACAAAAGCGCACTGGCACATAAGGTTAAGATGATCTTTCTCATAGGTCTTTATATTCTTGGGTTGCATTGAAACAAGGGCAAGACTTTGCGGCAAAGTCACAATGGCCGTGAATAACAGCCGTTGGGAATTGTTGTTTGAGCTGTGTGAGCAACTTGCGTAAGGCAAGGCGTTGTTCAGGTGTTCGCGTGTCAGTGGGCTTGCCGTTTACAGCGAGACCTCCGACATAGCAAACACCGATGCTGTGGGAATTATGTCCTACGCAGTGCGCACCGGCTTTGGCGAGGGGTCTGCCTTGTTGCACTGTGCCGTCAAGAAGGATCAGGAAATGATAGCCAATGTCACGGAACTTACGTTGCAAGTGCCAGCGGCGCACATCGTTCACATCGAAGTGACGACCTGCTTTCGTAGCGGTACAATGCACGATGATTTCATTGATTGTCCTCATCTTCAACCTCCTTTCTGCTGTGGATCTTGAACTTGTAGTTGTAGTCGATGCCCAGGACTGCACCGGCGAAAGTGAGTATCTCGCCGAAGGCGGTCAGCACCGATGGATGAATTTCCCCTGTTGGCGGCACGATGAAAGCTGCGACTATCATCACGCAACCGAAGATTGCCATAGAAACAGCGAGGATTAACTGGAGCGTCAATTTGCGCTCCTCATGTGTGCGTTTGGTCTTCATATTGTTTTATAGATTATTGTAATAGCTGTAAATTGGAGGTTGAGCGAGGTGCTTGTGGAGTTGTTTTGGAGATAGACATCGGTCACTCCTTCGCCATTTACCGTTAGTTCGTGTGTACCCGAGTTGGATGTGGTTAGTACACGAGTAATAGTGGTGGGGTTATCTACAACGAGGTTTGATTGCATCTCTGTTCCAACAGTGATGTCCGAGCCTATATATTTATCCGAGCATGTGATGAGAATACGCTTGATTAGTCTATTCTCACCCGCGTTGAAGTGAAGTACATGGCCTTTGAGTAGCCGTAGAGCAGACACATGTGACTGATTGACGGCAGTTGAGCCATTGCCTTTGAGTTGTAGCATACTAATTGAGCGGTCGATTGATAGCCACGTGATATACTTCTCTTCAGAATCAAAAGTACCGGTAGAGAAATCAATTTGTGTTTCAACCTCATTGGTCGGATGAAAAGAATAGATGAGTGCACGAAGGTCGGCTATCTGTTGTGCGAGTGAAGCGAGCGTGGCGGCAGTGAGAGCATGGCGAGTGCCGTTATCCCATACAATTATATCGCCATTCCATTTTACAGCAAATGCGTTAGAACGTGCATTTTCAGCTATTCCGTTACCAACGATAAAGGCATATTCGCTTTCGGAGTCAGGCACGTTGTATTTGCCGATGACTGTTTGGTTTGCTGAAGCGGCAATGGTATGATAGCCGGCAGCATGTGTGGCGTGTGCGATGGCTTGCGTGGACTGCCCTTCTGCATGTGCTGCCGTCCCTCGGGTGAGATTATTGAAGCCTTCGGCATGTGCAGCTATGCCGTCAGCAAAATTATGTTTGCCCTCGGCATGGGAAGCAGTACCACGAGCGATATTCGTGTTTCCCTCTGTGTGAGCATAAGTGCCTTCAGCACCATCTTCGGCAGCGGTTAGTGAGTTGTATGAGTATGCACTACCACCCGTGATGTTTTGCATACCTTCGGAGTGGGAATAGTCGGCTTGCGCTTGTGTTTTCTCCCCCTCTGCATGGCTATATTTACCAGAGGCGATTGTTTCATCACCTTCTGCATGTGCGCCGTTATTTGTTGAGTGCGTTCCCCAACCCTCCGAATGTGCCTGAGGTGCGGTGGCTCGCGTTTGGTTGCCCTCTGCGTGGGCTTGATTGCCGGAAGCAGTGTTACCATAACCTTCGGCAAACGCATTATGCCCCGAAGCGATATTTTCACGATTGACAGCCATTGCGGCAGTGCCAGGAGCGGCGTTGCCTATACCGAAAATGATATGCTCTTGGTTGGAGAGTGAGGATGAGGAATGAGAGTGCGTATTCAAAACGTCTGCGAGTAAATCGTTTTTTTGTACAAGCGATTCGATATGTCCTGTGAGAATATCTCGTATGCTTGCCACAATCTCTGCTGCCACCGGAGATGTGGAGCGGGCATTGTCACTGGCGAGTGAAGTGATGGTATCTTCGGTGAAATGGACTTTGCCGGCAAATACTATCAAAATGTTTGCAAGCATTTCGGGGGTGATGCTGTTGGGTTCGGTCTGCTGTCCCAAAGCTGTGATGAGGGATTGTACTTGTGCGTTCATATTCTTTTTTTTTGATGCAAAGGTAGGCGAGCAACGAGGCTCGCGAAAAGACAATGTGCGTGCGCGAGTGCGAACCTTTTTATTATATCTTATTCGTCCGGGCGAAGGTGTCGGCGATGATGCCCTGAAATTCTTGCCCGATGTTCTCACCAAGGAAATCGCGTAGGTTGAGAAAGGAGGCGTAGTATTTCTTGGAGAACCAAGGTCTGCGCTTGCGCTTTTTGGCTCTGCCAAGGTCGCCACTGTTACCGCGAGGCGTTTCACGCCCTACGCCATAATCTTGCCAAAGTCCGTATTCGAGGAAAGCCTGTGAGAGCGTGACCTCGAAGAAACGGCCATCGGCTTTGACAGGCAAGGAAAGCGGCGAGCGGAGGAGCGCACCAGTATCGATAACATCAAGCAAGGTGATGCGCTCTTGCCAAATCTGTATCATAGTAGCATTGAAAGCGAGGATGTATTTCTCACGAGCTTCTTGGGCGGATTGCTGTTGTGGTGTGGTGGACATAATTCGGGTGATTTGGGTAAAATTCGGATATTTATACGAATTGGTCTGCATGTTCTGGTGAGAAGATGCGGTCGTAATCTTCGCTGATGAGCGGCGTGCGGAGCGAAACGAACTGCCACTCGAACTTGATAGCGTTGCCCTCTCCGGAATTGTCGGAAATCTCATCCTTGTAGGACGTGATGACAATGGGATATTCAGCATTTCCAATGACAACGGCGGTATAATGCGAGGTCAGAAACTCCATGAAACGGCGTGCTTCTGCACGTTGCAGCACCGGTGTTTGTTCCTCGAAGGAGCGCGTATGCGTGATGTCATATTGGGTGAGCGTGTCACCACAAACGGCTGTGCTGCTCTTGGTCTCGGTCTTCTCGGTTTGGGCTGTAGGAACGGCGATGTACTCGCGGCAGCCATAGGCATTGCGAAACACGAACTGACGCAGCAGTGGCTGCTCGGACACATAGAAACGCGCCGTGCAACTGCCCTGCTTTAAGGAATAGGCAACGATGACTGCCCCATCAGGAATGGAGAACTGGAACATCGCTGCAATGGCATCGCAACTCGTCAGAACATACGAAATGCCGAAGCCGGTGCGTCCTCCGGAGATTATATCGTATGTGCCGAAAGTGCCGTCCGTCTTGCGATAGACCACGGTATAGGTGATAGTGCGGACGGCATACCCTCCGGGCGAGCCGAAACCTGCGAAGTATGGTAGTTGGTCTTTCGCGCCTTTATAGACAAGCCGGTTGAAGTAGTTGGTGATGTAATTGGAGTTGGCGAGGTCGGCAGCAGTGCGCAACGGCAGCTGCTTGCAGTAGATGATGCCGTAGGTCTGTTCAAGGCTGTCAGTGCCGTTGGAGAAATAGAAGATGAACTGCTGCAGCCCATCCTTGTCAGACAGGTAGGTTTCGAGGAGCGAGCCGATGTCGTAAATAGCAACACGACTGAAACGCGTGTTATAGGACGAACTGAAGATTAGCGTTTGCCCGTTGCCGCTATAATAGAGTTGCGCTTGGTAATAGATGCGGAACTTAACGACAGTGCCTGACGAGGCGAGTTCGATTTTCTGCAACTGCGAAGTGTAGCACGTTGCAGGTATATCAGTAATTAAAGAAAGTGCCATATCCTTGCATTTTTGTGCAAAGGTATGGCACTAATAGACGTGTAGAAAAGACAAAGATTTATAGTATATAATACAAAAATACAAGCATTAATATCTTACAACTTTCTTGTACATTAATTAAAGGTATCGTACACTGGCAATGCTCTGTCGTAATAAAAATTACCATTAGAATCTAACACGCCAAAATCAATAAGCTCCAGTTGAATTTACACTATATAAATCTCCATTTGAGTCTAATGCTCCGTAGTATTTTACATGTGTGAATTCATTGGATATTGTCGAATATATTTGAATTTGAATAAGTGAGCATTGAATGCTTTTGTCAGGATGATTGGTCAATGTAATAGGATTTTCAACTATTCTTACCTGTTCTGCATCGAAAGATACATATCTCCTGAATTCTTCTTGTAATGTTGCCACACAAGCATTGATGTCCGATTTTAGATTTGACATTGCCTCATCGTAATTTTGACCATAATTCTTCACAAATAACAAATAACAATCCGAACACTCTTCAAAGGAATAACTTCCGACTGGCTTGTTCTCTTCTTCATCGCTCGGACCATCACAAAACTCGAATTCGTAATGGTTTCCATCATTATCAATTGCATCATGCGCAGCATAGAGGACTTGCAATGGGTATTTCTCGTTATCGTTATCAATTTTATAGAACTGCAAAAGATATACTTGTGTATCTATGAATGTTTCAACAAATGTCATTTCTGTTTTTTTGACATAGATATTTTCTCCGAGCTCATTTAGTTCACTTCGTGAAGCAATAAGATTATTCAAGGCTGAGCCAAAGTCCTCACCTAACCTTTCGTCAAAAAACAATTGTTCACATTCGTCTTCTGACGAGTAAACCAATTCTCCCTTTTTAGGTTGAACTTTCGATTCTGAATTCCCATTATTGTTAGTCTTTTCTACACCATTACCCGATTCGTCGTTATTTTCGGGGTTATTGGCGTTGTTGCATGCTGTCGCAAATAGTACAAACAACGTTCCTGTAATTATATAGCTTAATGCTTTCATTTTTTCGAAATTTTTGATGAAGTTAAAATATGATTATGTGAAGTAACTATAACAAACATCACACCAGACGGTAAGTATTCTGAATTAATTTGGTAGAAGATTAGTGTCAAAGTGAGAATAAGCCCAACTATCACATCCGATAGCGGTTACTCCACAATCTGTCTTGATTCGAAGGGAACCATGTCCGCCACTACCATAAACATAACCTTCAACATGCAAGGCTTCTTGGGGTGAGGCGGTGCCAATTCCAACTCTTGTTGTTGCTGAAGAAACATAAACACTATCCGCATTTACACTCCATGGTTGCGACGGCTCTTGTGCAACTGCCATTGCAGCAAAGCACATTACAATAAAAAGTACTTTTGTTCTCATGTCTTTTATCTTTTTTTGTTAAACAATATAATCTTCATTTCGAAAACGCGTGCAAAATTACGAAAAAAAAATGAATTTTGCAAATTTTTCCCTTCAAAAACTTTGTTTTTGTATGTTTTTTCCCAAAAAAAAGAATATAAACCTGCATATTTTACCCAAAAATGAGGGCGATAGGGTTATAACACTCCACTTACAGAGATTTGAGAAACATTCTGCTGTGGGAATTTTGCACACCCGATATAGAGCGTATCAAACGCGTCCGTACCGTCGGTGCGATGCTGCAAGAGGTCTTCCTCCGTCTCGGCGAGTTTCTCGCCGCCTTTGTCCTTACGGAAGCCGTTCCTGCCTCTCGAAACGCCTGCCGTTTGGAGTGCGAGGATAAGGTCTTCATTGTTCTGCCGGTTGATGAACGGCATGAGTTTCCGGCGACCGGCGAAAGCTTCGTTTATCTCCAGATACTTCTCGTGGTGCTTCATGGGGTTGCCGATATAGACATCCTGCACGTGCCAGCCGTGTCGCTCAAACTCGTGGATAACCACCCAACGGAAATCCTGCTCATTGACGGCATAGTTGGAGCCGAGGGCGGTGGTGTCGTAATAGAAAACGACCGTCTTGTTTTGGTGTGTCTCGTAGTAGGCGCAGAAATCGGCAATGAGCGCAGGGATTTTCCTCTCGAACTTGGTATAAAAGGACTTGACTACATTCAGCCGTTTCCCTACAGGCTGACCAGCAACAATCCAGTTGATGTTGGCGTTGTAGTCCATACCGATGTAGAGCGGCATGTCAGGCACTACATCGCTGTCCTGTTGGACGGTGGTGGGCAGAGTGAGCAACTCGCCAGTGGCAGCGAGGTCTGCCCACATAGCGTCTAAATACTCAAAGTTCGAGGCATCGTAATAGTGCGCTTCCCTCATCGAGGAATAGAAGCCGTCCTTGGCAATGCCTATGCGTTGGCAAAGGATGGATGTTTGGAAAGTGAGCGGTGTGAGGTCGCGTTTCATCTGCTTGATGTACGTCTCACCAAGCAGTTGCAGGTTCTCAATAGAGGAATACTCTTTGTAGTACACAGCGACCGAGCGCATCTGATTGAGTTGCTTATCCAAATGCCGCAGGTGCTTGCGCAGGTACTCCGGCGGTGTCTTGCCCGCTGCTCTATCATTTTTGATGCGCTGCTTGACTTTCCAAATCTCGCAAACAGTAGCCTCAATGGTGGCGATGAGTTCCTTATCCATTTTGTCCTCATAATGCAAAAACCAAGACCCTTTCTTGGTCTGGGGCATATCCGACAAGATAAGGATGGAATGATTGAAGGAGTGCTTGCCAAAGTATGACTTGATACCACCATTGGCAGGGAGCGTTTCATCTTTCAGACGCTCGTAGTCGATGAACTTGGCTTCATCGATGAGGAGCCAAGACAGCGTGAGTGAGTTGGACGAACCCGGCCGGTCTTGGGAAATGATGATAGCGCGACTGCCATTGTAGAACGAAATTACATGCTCGTAGTCGGTAGGCTCAATGATAGCCGTCTGAAAGCCTTTCGGCGGCTTTCGGCCGACTACATAATGCACACCATTGAGAAAGCCCCAACGTTTCCAAGCCGCAAGCAGTCCCGGTATTGTGTTCGTCAAGCCATGCTTGAACGTAGGTACAACAATGCCACCTGTGCTACCCGACATTCGTTGCATATTGCGTAGCACAAAGGGCGAAGCAATGGAGTCCGTTTTTCCTGTACGACGACCTGCAACGATGACGGTGGTATTTGCACCGATGAGCTGCGTGCGGCGTTGGGGATTATTGAAATATACATCAGCCATTCGTTTCTTCGTTAGAGGGGAAATAAATCGTTTCTTCAAGGTCGGCTTCCTCGTACTCAATATCCTCGATGTCAATCGTTTCTGCGCGGTACTTGGCAAGCAGTTTGTCAATCTTCTGTTGCAGGTTCGGAATGGGTTTCAAGCCGAGGACGGTCGGATCACTGGTAGCAGTGAACGGCTGCACCACTATCATGTCGTATGGCAGCACCTGCTCGTCCTCCAGATCCACGCGGTTGTATTTTGCGTAGGACGCAGCGGCACGCTCCATGGTCTTGGTGTCCTTGCGAGCCTTTGCCATACGATAGGTTTCAAGCAACATCTCGTTGGCTCGATAGCGGTGAAAGTCTCTGCTTGCCGATGATAGCAACGGTAGCAACATCTTGACAATAGCGAGGTCTGCGTATGCCTGCGTGGTGCCTATGCCATAGCGGTCTTTCTCCTGTGCGATGAACTGCCGGTCACGGCTGTCCGGGTTGGAGATAAACCAAGAGTACATCTCGCGCAAACGCAAGACATGAGCGACCTCATCCGAAGTGTATAACTCCTTCAGCTGCTTTTCTGCTGTGAAAAGGTCGCGTTGCGCTATGTCACGGATGTTGCTTCTACTCATCGTCTTCCATATCAAGCAAGTTCTGACGGGCGTTTTCCAATGCCAAAGGCGAGCCTACACGAGCGAGGTTCATCTCCTGCTGATGGAGTGCCACCTTGGAGAGGGCTTTACCCTTGCGGTAAGCACGAGAAGCAGGGTTCGTCTGGCATTGGATGTCCTCACGTAGTGCCGTTTCATCGACCTCGATGATGAGGGCGATGTCACGTATTGGCATATAGATAGACGCAAGCTGCTCTATCTGCTGAAGTATCTCTTCTGTGTAGTCCATAAGCATTGCATTAAGCGGTTGGCGTTTCCCACTCCTCCGGATTAAAACGCAAGTCCGTATATTTGTCAATAGCTATTTCAAAGAAAGCACAAGCACAGCCGGAAAAGAAATAGCGGTCTATCTCGTGAAAGTTTATCTTTGGATCGAGATAGATAAACCGCTCCCGAAGGCGCGTTTCCTCTTGGATGAGTACCGACATAAACTGCCGGAACAGTTCCTGCATGGTGTCAAGGCAGGTTTGCCGAGCCTCCATGTCATCAACAGCACACCGCACAGCGAGAAACACTGTTTTGACGCGGCGTGTCCGGGGTGTGTTGTTGAGAGCCGTGAAGCCCTGTGAGAGGTCACTCACGCACACAAAAGCGGTGGTCGAAAGCATAGCTTGCAAGGCTTCCTCGAAGCCGTCCAGACCACTCACACGACAAAAGCGGAAGCCTTTTTCCTGCGCCAACTTGTTGCGTCGTGTCAGGTCCTCGAAAAAGGCAGAAGCGTTCCAGTTGCTGTCGTTCATTTTCGTATCTCCTTTTGCAAGTCTTGGTACTCACGCGCCATCGCATCAAGTTCAGTCAGAGCGCGGATGGTGTCCGCCTGCAGAACTTGCTCCTCTTTGGTCACATCACCCTTGGTGAGTGCGCGTATCTGATTATCCATAGCGGACTGCAGTTTGTCCGCCATGCTTGCCGTGTCGCCAAGCAGGTTGCCGTCCGTACTTGGTGCAAACAAGTAACGGAAACGGCGTTGAAAATAAGCCTTCAGCGAAGCGAACCAATAGAAAACAGAGATTGCCTCCTCGTCTGTGAGCGTGATGTCGTCCGCCTTGTAAAGGATAGCGGCCATATCACGCAACAGGTCGTTGCGCTGCGTTTGCAGATAGCCTGTATAGAGATTATCGCAATAGAGGTAGTCGGCAAACGGCACACCTGTAAGGTCGGCGGCCACTGCATTATGCTTGCCGATTTGTGCCAGGCGCAACGGCACGAGTGGCAACTCATCCAGCCAAGCAATGCGAGGCAGTTGCTCGGCAATCTGAACGGCGGTGATAGTATGAGGATTGTTCTCATACATCACGCGAAAGCCGGTGTCCTCTGCACCGAGGACTTGCAGCCCGCTGAAACGGCAAAGGCAATAGGTCTTCACCTCATCGGCGGTGTAGTTCTGCGTCATCAGGAAGAACACATAACGCAGTTGCGTCTGCGTGAGTTCCTGCCAACAGGTGGGGAGTGTCAAGTTAAGCGTAATCATAACTAAAACCAATATCCGGGTGAATCTTTCTTGTTCTCAAAAGCGTGGGGTTTGTACAGCTCTGCTGTCTGCGAGGTCTGCCACTCCGGGAAGAGTTCGCTCTTGCGGATGTAGTCCGTGAGTGCGATGAGTTGCTTGTATGGTAGCGGCTTGCCGGTAAGCAGTTGCAACTCCACAGCCTGCAAGGGCTGCACAAGGTCGGCAAAATCGGGATTGCCGATGTCAGAACGCAGTCGGGCATAGACCTCACGGGAAATGAACTTCTCTGCCAGTTCCTGCTCGATGAGGACTATCTGCGCGTGGGTCTGCTGAAAGTAGTCCCATGCTTTGCCCCGATGCAGTTCACGCGGCAGCGACTGCGGCGTTTGGTAGAGCGTGGAAAGGAAGTAACGCCCTTGTGCGGTACTTCTCCACTCCGGCAGCTGCAGCAGGTCGTGCAGCAGTTGCTCGACAGCAAAATCCCGATTGCTCTCCAACGAGCTGATGAGCCTATCGACACGGTCCTTTGATGCCGGGGCGATAGTGTTGTTGCTGACTATGCCGAAACCGTTGGCAGTCAGCACAAGGTCAAGGCTCGGGACGGCTCTCAAAAACGCGTCAGTGGCAAGCACTTTGCGCGCAGTCGGAGTGCTTTCAACTACTCCGAAAATGCGAACAAACCATGCTTCAGACAGTTGCAGTTCGACCTGCATTTTGTCGTAAAGCGTCTGCTCGCCGCTGACGGTCACAAGGGCGTTGGGTATGTACTGGCGGAGTTCCGCATCATTTTGTATCATCATGGCGGTCGGGGTTTACTTGTTTGGCATCTTGGTGTTGGTCAAGCGTGGTCAGCATGACAAACGGACATTCAGGGAAAGCACCTTTCCACTGATTGATCCGGATAATCAAGCGATGAACGATAAACAGCATATCGTGGTATGGCTTTTGCAGGGCTTGGGCTATGGTGTAGAGTTCGCGCTTGTCGCTGCCGCTGTTGTTGGTCTGCGCCTTGCCCGGTACGCTCCCGACAAGGTTGGAATGTACGCGCATCGTGAAGCAGACCATGTTGATAGCCTCTTGGATATCCGTTTCCCAATCGCCACCCTCTTTGGAGTTCTCAATCTTGTTGATAACGACATCATGTTGCTCCTGTCCGTCCGGACTGACATAGAACATCGAGAACCACACCTTGCCGCTGTTCTCTGCGCCGGTGAGGAAGTTGATGATGCGCTGTTTCTCGGTGTTCACGCGCTCCTGCATCTTCTTCTTGTCCGTGATGCCTTCGGCACGGAAAATCGTTTCCCAGTATTTCTGCGCCACCTCGATATGATACTTGATAGGAGCGGCATTTCGCAACTTGGCTTCTTTGGCTACGGCAATAAGACGCTTGATGTCATACCACTTGCCCTTGAAAAGCGAGGCATAATAAGGGATGGGATAATAGCAGTAGTCCGGTGTCGGGACGCGAGTGAGGACGGCAAACTTGCGGTCTTTGGTCTTGGCTTGCAGGCGGCTTTGCAAGTCCGCAAACGGAGCGGAAACAGACAGGAGCGGAATACGCTCATAGTGTTCCGGCAAATGTTCGTTGCGCCAATCGGCAAACAGCACGCAGGGGATGTGTCCGCGTTTGTCAGCAGGCGCAAAACGGCAGTTGCACGCCTCTTTGCGGACGATACGCACAATCTTGCTCGCGTCATTGTTGAAGATGATGACCGAGACGGCGAAAGCAAAGTATTTGAAGTCCTGACAAACGCCGAGGAAATAGGAAGCGAGGTCGTTCTGAAGCAGGAAGTCCTCGATGTCCTCCTGCACCTGTGCGGTGCATTTCCCGGTGTTGTACTGCAAGCCTGCACCATAGCAGACTTCGGCATTGAACTGCTGACAAGTGGCGAGCGTTTCATCATCCTCGATCTTGCTGATGATGTCGTAGGGCATGGTATTGTCCTGCCCCCAAGGGATAAAACGCTGTCCTCCGTTGAGAACACGGCTGTCAAGTTTCGTGTCCTCACGGAATACTTTGCTGCTGTCCGGCACAAACGCCACCGAAACTTTGGCGTCAGGCAGTTGCTCTATGCTTGAAAAAGAAAAGTCCATACTCTTGCATTTTTGTTGCAAAGGTACTATGCGAGTATGGGTGCAGAAAAGACACAAAATTTGCAGGAAAAGTGCAGTAAAAGGACCAAAATCGCGAAAAAAACACGATTTCTTGCATTTTTTCGGCAAAAAATTTGCATATTTCAAAAAATTCCCATAATTTTGCAAAAATTTTAGGAAAAATGAAAGAGGATTTTATAGGCAACATCGTAAACAAGGCTATAGATGAGGCTGCACCGAAGTCGCTGCTGATGATTGCAGACTTTCCGCAATACGACCCCACCTATATCTCCAAACTGCTGTCGGCAGCTGCCGATGACGGTAGGCTTGTGCGGTTAGCCAACGGCATCTATACCAAACCTGCTCACACGCAATACGGTATGGCAATGCCAAGCATGGTACAGGTTGCTGAAGCCATTGCTGAACGAGATCATGTGCAGATACTGCCGGTTGGTGAGACTGCGGAAAACATGTTCGGTTTGAGCGAGCAAGTGCCGATGAAAGCCGTTTTCCTGACCAGCGGATCTGGTCGTCCTGTCAATATAGGCGGAAGAACCATACAATTCAAGCGCGGCGTTCCGAGACATTTTGCATACAAGGACAAGAACTTGGCAGCTTTCTGCCAGGCTCTGCGCAGTGTCGGTGTCGGCAATCTGACAGATGAGCAGATGAGCGTGGTATATGATGTAATGCGCCATTACCAAGGCAATGCAGACGCGAAAGAGGACATAATGCGGATGCCGCAAGGAATAAAAAAACTATTGTTACAAGTGCAAAATAACATTGAACATGAAATGGCTTGACTTATCCATAAACGAGCGGCAAGGTGCTCTTGATACCATAGCGAAACAACTGGAGATTGATACTCCCTCCGTTGAGAAAGACTGGTGGGTAACTGCGGTGCTACGTGCGCTGTTTCAGACATCGTTTGCCCCATACCTGTTATTCAAAGGCGGCACTTCATTGAGCAAAGGCTGGCGGTTAATCAACCGTTTCAGTGAGGATATTGACATTTCGCTTGGTCGCGAATGGTTTGCAAAGCAGGGTCACGCCTTTGCCGCCGGTGAAAACAAGTCCCAGCGCGACCGTTTGCGCAAGATGTCTCGTCAGGTAGTGCATACGCAGTTGGCGGACGAATTGAAAGAGCAATTGGAGGCATTAGGTATCACTTCTTTTGAAGTAGTACCTGTAACTACACAAATCAGCAAAGGTGTTGCCGTTCCCATTGATAGCGACAAAGACCCGACTGTGCTGCAAGTACGGTACAATACCATCATAGAGGGTTACCAACCCGATTACATACAGCCTGTGGTCAAAATCGAAGTCAGCTGTCTGTCGCTGAAAGAGCCGTTTGAGCCGCGCCCCATATCGTCATTGTTGCATGAAACCTTTGCAAATCTTGACGAAGAAACATGCTGCACCATCAATACCGTTTCACCGGAGCGGACATTTCTCGAAAAAGCGTTCCTGCTCAATGAGGAGTTTCAAAAGGCGAAACCGCGTACACAACGCATGAGCCGTCACTACTACGATTTGGAGAAACTGATGGATACGGATTTCGGAAAGAAAGCGTTGGCAAACCATGACTTGTACAACCATATCATAGAACATCGCCGGCAGTTCTATAATCTGCACTATGTGGATTATGAGAAGAACCGTTCCGCGAATATCAGTTTCTATCCTCCGCAAGAACTGATAGAGGCTTTCCGTGCCGACTATGCCAACATGACAACCGCTTTCATTTTCAAAGAAGCACCTGCCTTTGATGACTTGATGAGGCATATTTCAGAACTGCAAGAGCGATTCCATAATATGTAAAATTCCTAAATAATTTGCAAAGTTTTAGGAATTTCTATTATCAAAACATCCGATATTCTTGCAACATTTCGGATATTTGAATTGTAAAAAATCTGGCAATAAATCCAATTATTGCCATTTTTTTGTACCTACAAAAACACTTCCATACCGTTGATTTGGAAGATGCAGACATCGCGCACTTGGCGGATTTGTCCCGATGAGAGGAGTTTGATCCGGCGTGTGCCGTTGCGAAAATCATAGCGGAGCGAAATGCAGTTCCTGTAGTGCTGCACTTCGCCCTTGGCGGTGAACAGCGAAATATCCACCGGCTCGGGGTGTGCCAGTATTTCGCGCATGGTATTGATATGAATAGCGTTCATTTGATTTGAGCGTTGTATAACTCCGACAGAGGGACGGAATGGTTCTTGATGAGGTCTTCAATCTCCTCGTGCAAGGTTTTGAAGATTGCAGGGTCTGTGGTAACAACGGCACTCTCATGCCGGTTACCTCTTGTGAGGTTCTGCGAGGTGATGATGGCTACACTCATCACGGCTGACCGAATAAGAATAACCTTGCTGTGGTTGTCAGCAAGGTAGGTGTGTTCAATGACCTGCGAGAGAAACGCCCACAGGCGGAGTGTTTTCTGCGTAGCTTTGAAATCAAGCAAGAGGTGGATCGTTTCCACATTGCCTGATTTCGAGATGAAATAAAGCCTGCGCAAAAACTCCTCGGAGATTGAGAACGATGTCTGCCAAATGGTACTCTTACCTATTTGGGCAAGAGTCCATTCGACAATATCCGCCACTTGCAGCGTGTTGGTCAGATAGCACTGCGTCTGGTTAGGCTGCAAGGGTTTCAGGTAGTCCTCTATGGCTACGCCTCTTTTCATTCAGCCGTTTCTTCGCGACCATACTCATCGTATGCTTTCCAGTTGCTGTGCAGGCGTTTATCCAGTTCGATAAGTTCCTTAACGAAGGGATAGATGTCGCAGTCAGAGCAAGGCTTGGTAGCGTTGGCTATCTTACGCGCCTGCAGGTGGCACTCACGCATACGATGCAGGAGAGTCAAGTTCTCGGCATAGAGGGCTTGTATCTCCTCCGGCAGTTGGTCGTGGTCTTCGCGCTTGCCTTTCTTCCACTCCTCCGGCGGTGTCTTTGCGGACTTGCGGATAGTGTCAAGATGATGCTCCTCGGCTATCTTGGCGGCTTCTTTAGACATGCGCTCGACTTCCTCGTGCGTAACTTCCTGCAGACGCTTCGGCAGGTACTTACGCAGTTGATACTCTATCATCTTGAAGTCCTTGCGCACCATGATATTGCGGTGCATGAACTGATTGCCTGTGAGTTTGAGGACGAGTTCCGCACCCTCCTCCAATGAGCGGTCAGCAGGTTTGGTTTCGAGCCAGTCCTGCATTCTTTGGGTTAGTTTAGTATCCATGTGACAGATGGTTATTGATTCCGATGAAATAAACAGATGTCTTGCCCAGACTATCCAGCAGGTTTTTCATTGCGCAGATAGTTGAGCCTGTGGTAACAAAGTCGTCAAATACGATGATGTTCTGCTCCTTGGGTATGTTGTTGGCTGTAAACACGGCATTGATACGCTCGTGTGTCCGGGCGTGTGCGCAGTCATCATAAAAAGGAATACCGAGCCGTTTGCCGATCTCCTCCGCGATGAGCGAAGCGAAGTTGTGCGTCAGGTGTCGGCGTTTGGGAGTGGCAACGATTGCCCAAGTGCCATTGCGGAGGTTGTCACCGATAGTGTCGGTTATAAGCTCCGTGACATGGGTAGCAAAGAACGGTATCATATTGTCATCAGCCTTGATGTCAACAAGGGTACGACCTTTAACGGACTTGTTCCACACCGAGATAAAGTAAAAACCTGCCCGGTGCAAGATTTTGACCTGTTTGACAAAATCGCACCGCGCAAGTTTCTCTTTCTCCCATGCCTTGCGCTTGTCCTTCTCCTCAAACAGGTTCTTTTCTGCTTTAGGAGAAGGTGCGCTTTGGTCCAATATGGAGAGGTCAATCAAACTCATTCTTGCGAAGCGTTAGATTCCTCCGAGGATTCCGGCTCGTTGATAACCGTGCCGTCCTCCAGTTCGATCGTACCGGCGTAGAACGGAGCAGGCACCACATCACTGGCTTCGGCATTGATTGTTGTGGACGCTGTGCCGGTTGCACCCTGACCGAGGTCTTGTGCAACGGTGGACTTGGTGTCCCAGCATTCCGAGCCGATGACGCGGTACTTGCCTTTCATGTCCTCCACGAGGAACACATTGTCCGTGTTGTTGATGTAGGCTGCAGCTGCGCTTGCTTCCTCACCAACTCCCGGATGAACGGCAGTGAGTTTGTTGAGCTGTGTCTGCGAGGGCAGTTCCCCTTGGGCTTCCGAGGTGACTTGGCACTTGTCCGGCAGCACATCAATGAAATGCCACTTTTGGTCGGCAAGCAATGTGAAATTGCCTTCATAGATAGCTGCTGTAGGACGCCCAAGATTATCGGTCGGCAACTTCGGCCATTTAGCGATTGCAGACTTGGCGATGTAATAGATACGCCGCTTGATGCCGGGGTACTCCGGCGTGCCTTGGCACCATGCGAGCGACTTCTGAATGGATGTGCAGTTTCCCATATCTATCGTGTCTTTAAGCGGTTAAACAATCAGGATTGACTTGCAGCAGGGGCTGTCTTGAGTTCGATGACCTTGAGGCAGCTCTTGTCGATAGACTCGAACTGTACACCAAAGAACATCGTTGCAACATAGGTCAGCACGAACGGAGCGAAACGCTCAACCTCTATGCTCTCGATATCCGACATGTTGTCGTAACCATAGAGCATGTTCTTCTTGGTGGAGATGTGGATAAACTTGCTGTCCGTCTTGTTGGCAAGCGGCACAAGTTTCAGGCGACCTTGCGAGCCTTCCACAGCGTTCTGCTGATACTGGCTGTTATAGATTAGCCCTCCGTGGGTTCTCTGATAACTCTCGCTGTACTTGTCGTAGAAGTCCTGCGAGCAGTACATCAGCAGTTCTTGCGCACGCAGATGCGGGTCAAGATGGAAGAGGATGTCCTTGGCAACATCACAAGCGTTCTCGGTGGTGATGTCGTCCGTCAGTTTCACATAGTTCTTCGCGTCAGCGGAGATCTTACCGGCAGTGATTTCGGTCTGGGTAATGGTGTCAAAACCATTAAACAGCTCTGCGGTGGTCGTTCCGTTGTCGTTGCGCTGTGCCGACCAGATGGCGTTGTTAAGGTGGTAGGACAATGATTTGCCAATCAGTCCCAGCACCTCACGGGCGGTAGGCGTTGATGCCTGTCCGTTTCCTTTGGTCGCGCCTTGGTGCAACAGAGTGCGGTACGCGCTGTTAGGCTCAAACTCCTTGACTACAGAGCCGAGGAATGTTTCGAGCGTGCGGAACGACAGATTGAGGTCGGCGGCAGATTTTGCGTCCGGCTTGTAGGGCGCAAACTGCGCATCCAAACCGATAGTGCCGACGGACTCCTTATAGCGGACGCCCGGACGACCAGTCATGAAGTCCAGCGTCTCCTTGCAACCGAACAAGGGGAGCATAAGCAACTCCTTGCGGTACTTGTGAGCGGCTTCACGCCACTCCTCGGGAGTAAATACTAATTTTCCGTATGCCATAGTTTGTCAAAATTTATGGGTTGTCGATTAAGGAAGTTGGTTGTACAGCTCTTGCGCCTTGGCGAGGTTCTGCGCAAACTCCGCTTCCAGAGTGAGTGCAGGATTACCCGGCTGATTGATGACCTGTGCGGTCTCATCGGCGGGCTTTTGTGCCAACTGCTTTTCAAGGTCAGCGATACGGCTGTCCTTGTCCGCAATGGTCTTGGTCTGCGCGGCGATTTGGTCATTGAGAGACTTCAGATGAGCCTCCAGTGTGTCGGCTTGCCCGGCTGTCAGAGAAAGTTTCTCGTCAGTCAGCGTAAACTCTTGCTGCTGCATAGCCAATGCAACGGCAAGTAAAGGCAGTAATTTGTTCATATCGTTTGAAATTTTGGGATTGGTAACTTCAGTAGTTGTTTCCGGCTTGCGCTGGAAGAAAGAGGAAAGCATCTCGACCAACTTGTTAAAGCCCGAAGGTGTCGGAGTGGCTTTAATCTCCATATCCGGCAGCGGCAGTCCGTTGGCTTGCATAGAGGCAGCAAGATCTTCCGTGAGTACGGGAACGGAATCCTCGTGGTTGTCGGTCAGACTATCCACGAAGCCCCATTGGTGCGCCTCTGCAGCAGTGAGCCAACCGCCGGTCTTCATCAGAGCGAGCAGGTCAGCCACCGGCTTTTTGCACTTGCGAGCGTACATCTGTGCCACATTGAGGTCCATCTTTTCAAGGTCGGACTTCATCTGTGCGAGTTGGTCGATTTGCTCTTGGAGTTGGTCGGCATTGAGTGATGCCCATTGGAAAAACTCTGCCGAACACTTGTGAACGAGATACATGGCGCACTCGTCAATGGTGATGGTCTTGGCACCCATTGACGCTATAGTAGCTGCACTGGCGTTCATGCCGACAAAGTGTGCAGTTACATCGCCATGCTCACGGAAAGCGGCAGCGATAGAAAGCGCGGTAGCGAGTGAGCCACCGAGCGAATCAATCAGCACCGTCACCGGTTGGTCCTTATGCTTGGCGAGAACACGGGAAACGAGGTCAGCGTCAAAGTCTGCGCCGCCTACATAACCCCGCAAATAAAGGTCGTACTTCATGACTGAATTTAATTTTCAGTGCAAAAGTACGACCGAATATAAGTAGGAGAAAAGACTGGAAACAGGCTGCTATACCATCATTTTGCAGGGTTTGTAGCAGATGGGAGCGGACTGCTTGACCTCATAGACATACACAGCAGGTGACCCGTCCGGTGTCCCTGTCTGTTGTGTCGAAGTGATTGCGAGGTGCGGACATTCCAACTGTCCGATGAGCCACGACTGGTTGTTAGCGTCCTTTACGATCAAAGCAACCGCTTTATGGCGTGGAAGCCTCAATGCGCTGCTGAAGGTGAGGGTCAGACTTTCCGCCGAGCCGTTGCTGTCGTTGGATTGCTCAACAACACATTCAGCCGTGCCGGACAGCGGAACATCCGTTGGGCGGAGGAAAAGAGATACGGGTATGCCTGCCAATGCGCTGTAGGCAGTGTTGGCAGGAAGGTTCTCGGCAAGCAGATAACCGATGCTGACTATTCCGGGATATGATACTTGTTTCATTTGACAGGATTTGACAAGATTAGACACATTTGACAAAACCTCAAAATCTCACCATTTTGTCGATGAGTTTTTTGAAGGTTTTTTGCGACTTTTCTGTTTGTAGTATGCCATGCGCTGCCGTTGGTATATTTTGGCAATGGCGTTCCAGTTCGTTTCGTTGCACTCTATGCCGTGCGCCTCCATATACGCAAAGATTGTGTTATCCTGGCGCGACAAGGCATTTTTGAAAGTGTGCAACTCCTCCCACAGGTTCACCTGAAAACGGTTGCGTATAGCGTCCGTCAGTTTCTCCCTGCCATGCTTGCCGAGATAGTTGTAATACTGCGGGTCTTTGTCATGAAAGTACGGAATGACAAGCGCAATGTTTGCGTCCTCCGGTTCTTTCACAAATTGGGCAGGTTTCTTCTTGAGGAACATCTGCAAGATCCGGCTCTCTTGGGAGCCACGCGGAATGGTAACAGGGTCAAGCGGCTTATAGTCTCCGCTTGGCACGATGCACTCATCACGAAACTCAATCTCACGGCACTCATGCGCGTACCACTGCGCAAGATAATTAGGTAATACCAAATATAAACAAATGCGGTCTGACATACTGTAATCGCTTGAAACAGAGTGCAAAATTACAAAAAATCGAGGACTTTAGCAACTTTTGGCAGCATTATTCCAATAATTGTAGTACACTAAAAAAGCCGGTCAGTGTCAGCGATGACCTGTCCGGCAATCGGGCGTGTCCCGTGAGCCTTGCCCCTTTCGGGGCTTGGCTCTTGGGTGGGCGGTTATCGGAATATATGCCCGTCAAACTCGCTATAATCACCGCCTGTGTCAAGACTGCGCCACACTGCCGAATAGTCAATGCAGCATTGCAGCCACTGCGGCAGGTTCTTGAAATAGCCGCACTCCTCGCAAAGGTGCTCGGCAAAATCTTCGCCGCTGTCATACTTGCCTTCATACCTTTCTTCAAACTCTTCGATTGTTGCGTCCTCGTTGTAGTTGTCAAGATAAATCTCATACGCTTCCTTTTTGTCCTCATCAAGGGCGGCAAATTCGTTGATACGCTCAAATTCTTTTTCGGAGGGTAGTCCGCCCTCGTGATACCAACTTTCGGGATAGTACTCAAAATCTTGCACCATAAATTCGGGGTCGTTCTCATCGCGGTGCAACCTGCGGCAAAAATCGCAAAATTCCTCGTACTCGTCAAAGGTGGTTATATCTACCCACATACCATAAAGGCTGCCGCAATTATATTTGTGATATGTGCCCACATAAACGGCTGGCTTTGCTTGGTCATAATGTGCTGCGTGGGTTCTGATTTCGTTCTTGGTTAAGGGTTCTAAATTCGTTGTCATAGCTGTAAAATTTTGATGTTATACTTTTGTTTGTTGAGCCTTGCAGGGTGCGGAATTGCTCCGCTGCCCTGCTTGGCTTGGTTTGTTATGCTTGCGCCTTGTGGCATTGGCTGATGTCGAACAGATAGCAAAGGGGGTAATAATCATTTTGCTTTGCGGTCAGCGGTTCAACCTGCTGCGCCTGCTCGCCTTGCTCGTCCTGCTCGGTGGGTTCGGTCGGTTGTTGTTGGCGGCTCTTTGGCTTTCCCCAAAATAGGAACGCTTTTTCCCCTCTGCGGACTTGGTAGCCTTTTTCTTTCCACTGGTCAAAGGTGTTTAACTCGGTGATGTTGTTCTGCTTGGCATAATAGGCGTGCAACATTTCATTTATTGTCGGGATGTACTCGGCACCGGTCATTTCCATAAGTTCGCGCTGCGCTTGAAAATCGGCTGATATGGCACGGAGCCAATTCCGCTTTTCTTGTGCTGCCTGCTGCTTTTCGGTCATAGCCTTTTTTGCGTCCTCTATGACTTGCGCTGCCACCTCTCCTGCGGTTTGTAACTCTGCGGTTCTTACCTCTTGACCTGCTTTTACTGCGTTGATTGCCTTTTCTGCTTTTGCGCTCTTTGCGCCTTTTTTCGTTGTACTCATAGTTGTAAAAATTAAATTGTTGATATTAAAATGTTTGTTACTTGTTATCTTACCACACACGGCTGCACACCTCAAAATCTATGTACTCGTCATAAATATCTCCGTAATAGGGTTCATCGTCAAACTCTCTCGGCTCTATATCGTCCTCAATGGAGAGGTAACACTTACTTGCGGTAATGTTGGAGGAGAGATTAGATTGTTTTTCCAACTTTGCTTTTCCTGCGATGATAAGGCTCTGTGCCTCGACTGCCATCTGAAATAAATCTAACTGTTGCATATTCATTGAATTTTTTAAGTTGTTACTTGCGTATAAAGTAGTTATCGAGTTGAGTTGTTTTCCACTGCTTTCTAAAGGTAGTGGGTGCAGAAATGCAAGATTTTTGACAACAAATACTCTTTTTGTGAGCAGCAGAAAAAGGAAGATTTTTTGCAAAACCGGCGGCGTGACCTTGCATAGCCTTTGGCGGTTCGTATGCGCCCATGACTTACCTTTGCAGTGCGAAAACAATCTCAACAAAACTCGATGACGGTTCTTTAGACGGTAAACAAGTAATGACTGGCTAAAAATGAGAACGGAGAATATGTAGCAGTTAACCGCAGACTCGCAGATGACAGGCGGCACAATAGAGCCTAATCGCAGGGAAAGCGCAAGCCATAGCACAATGGCACAGGGTGCTATACCTTATTGCCGAAAAGCAAAGATGCAGAGATACGGCTGTGCCGTGTCCCTGCTTCTTGCTTGTAGGTTTAACTGAGTGATTAGAACGGAGTGGCAATCACTTGCACAAAGAAAAAGCCGTTAGTGTCCCTGCGACCTAACGGCTAATTATCAAATTTGCTGTATTACAATTTTACCACTTAACTTGCTCCGGCAGTATTGTCCCATCGGATGGATTGACACTGCCTACCGGTGCAGCATTATATTGTATGCAAAGCATAACAAGCGGAGTCGAGCCTGTATTACGAACGGCTCGTTTACCTTCTGGCGAAACGCGCACAACGGAACCCTCTTTGACAGGGATATTCCTGCCATCCACTTGATACTCTCCTTCGCCTGAAAGGAAGAAATAGAGTTCTTCGTGGTCTTTGTGAGTGTGATAAAATCCTCCCTCTGTGCCGGGAGCAAAAGTCTGAAACGAAAAGTCTGCACCGCCCGCTTTGATAGGTGCACCGCCAAATACCTTTCCGGGTATTTTGGCATCAGGACCAAGTTCAAGTACATAGTTCCCGAGTTCAGCGAAGGAACCGAAGTCAATAGCAGTGGCATTAGCAATGTCTGCTGTAAGTTTTGGTGATTTCATATCTATATTTTTTTTGAATTGTATAAAAATCGGCGCAAAATTACTAAAATTCTCTGACATAAGCAAATAAATCGTTCGCTATGCAATTAAAATGCACCATTTTCCAAAAAAAATGTAACATCGGAAAACAAAAAAGCCACCAGTGTCTTTTGACCTGACGGCTCTCATGGGCGTGTCCCGAAAGCCTTGCCCCTTTGGGTTCGGCTCTCGGTTCGGTGGTCAGCATAGCACCGCGACCGCCCAATCAATGGGTTCGCCTTGCTCCTGCAAGGCTCGGATTTGCTCCTGCTTTTTGTCTTGTTCTTTCATAGTCTAAAATACAAAATGTTCGCTGTCATACACTTTTTTATCTCCTTTGAGATATTTCCACTTGCTTGTATCTGCAAAGTTGTAGCAGATGTACTCTTTTTCTGCGGGGTCGTAATCGTCCCTAATCCAAACTTGGCTTTCTTTGGGTTCTTCAATCTCACGGAGGGTAAAATACTCTCCGTGCTTTAAGTCCTTAATCGCTTTCATAATAGTTGTTTTTATTGGTTGTTTATTATATCTTTAATCATATCAAGTTTATAGGTCAGGCGGTTTATTCTCTGCCACGCTTCATCAAGTGCGTCCTTTGTTTCTTGGTAGGCTCTTTTGTAGCGAAATGCAATATCTTGCTGCTCGTTGCGTTCCACACACATAGCGTCATAGGCTTTTTGAAATCCGCCTTTTCTTTTCCACTGACGGCAAAACTCATCTTTTGTGAGTTCGGACTGCATATATTCGGGGTGTATAACTTCGAAAAAATACTTGTTGCTTGGTTCAAAACCTGTTCTTTGTGCAAATTCATTCAATAACATATTGTCGCCCGTCCTGCCGATAGCACAGCCTTCAAGGGTTTATATTCGGTTTATTGTGCTACCTGCTTTTTAGGTAGGTTCTTTGTTGCTTTCTTCACATCTTCAAGTTGGTCACAGATAGCCACACGGCGACCTGCTCTGACTAACTTGGGAAGATAGGTATTGAGAGCGTGAAACGGAAAGCCGCAAAATAACATTTTCGAGCGTCCTCTATGCGTCAAGGTAATACCTAAAATCTTGGTTGCGTCCTGCGCGTCCTGCTGGTATGCCTCATAAAAATCACCCACACGGAAAAGCAAAAGCGCGTCGGGGTATTGTTGTTTTATATCCTTGAATTGCTTTAACAAACCGCAATCTATAACATCATCTGCGGTTACTTTCTCCACCTCGCTTGCGTCATTACTTGCGGTAATGCTGGAAGAGAGATTAGATTGTTTTTCCAACAAACCGGCTTTCTCTGCTGATGATTGGCTCTGTAGCTCATCAAATAAATCGAATAATGATAACTGTTTCATATTGCTTGAATTTTTAAGTTGTTACTTGCGTATAAAGCTGTTTTCGAGTTGAGTTGTTTTCCACTGCTTTTAGAAGGTAGCGACTGTAGAAATGCAAGATTTTGGTCGAAAAAATACTCGTTTATAGCGCAGCCATAAAAGGAAGATTTTTTAGCCAAACCCAGAGGGCTTGACCTTGCATAGCGCAGCGGTTCGTGATGGTCGCGTCTTACCTTTGCAGTGAGAAAACAATCTCAACAAACTCGGAAACAAAATGCTTTTGCGCAGAACGAGTAACGACTGGCTGAAAATCAAGGATGCCAATATGTTGCAGTTATACCGAATTATCGTTTGATGAGTAGCAGATAAGCCAATAAGCAGAGAAAGCCCAATATCCGCGTTAGGGATAGTAAGGGAGCGCAGCTGTGTGAGATGTACTGCAACATTGCAAATGACCAGCGGGAGTCTGCAACGTGGAAGATCATCGAGGACGGACACCCCTGCATAGCCCGACCTGTAAGGTAACGCCCAAAAGAAAAAAGTTTCCCTCATATATGTCATAGTTTCCCTGATACAGGTTCTACAAGTGTCGCTTAATCGTAAAACGCTATAAACAAACATATTATATTTTCTACAAATAACAAATAATGTAGAAATTATAGAACAATGTAGAAAAACAGTGTTTTCGCAAGCGGTTTGTAGAACTTTGTAGAAAAATGTGGAACGGCGTAGAAAACGCAAGACGCTTGTTTTCAGTATGTAGAATGTGTAGAATTTGTAGAATGGTATTTCTTGGAATGACATTATGCGTATTCGCAACAAAAAGTGCGCGACTCTCACGAGCAGCGCACCACACAAATTGGGAAATAAAGACCGAAAATGACTACTATTCATAGTCAATTTCCGTCTGTTCCGGTTCAACTTTCTTGGCTTCTTCCTCATCCGTTTCCTCGGGAATATCAGAATTGATGTTGGCAGTAGAGACATCGAGATTGATGCCATACTGCTCTTTTACCATAGCATAATCAAAGCAATAGGCTTGGTCAACGGTCGTCTGGTCAACCTGTGTTGTATATCCGTTAACCGTTTCCATGGTTGTAACCTGCCGTCCCTGCACAATATACTTGAAGCGGACTGATTTCTTCTTTCCAAGGTAAGCAGGAGAGTTCTCCAGATAATACGCAAGCGAAGTCTTTGGCAGAAGCGTTTCGCCAATCTTCTTTGCGTGGAGTTGGTACAGTTCAAAGATACGCTTGTATTTGAGCAGTAGCACGACCTTTGGAGTAGCATACTCCTGCGCCACTGTTCCCTCCTCGACTTTAAGCTTTGTGAAATGCTCAATGCGATAGTCCGCTCCAAGGTTGATTTGCCCGTCCTGATGCAGATAATCGACAATATCCCAAAATACGGAAATCTCGTTATTCTGCTTAAGTTCCTTATTCTGCTCGATGATACCTGTAACAGCGACCTTGCAGATGTCGAAATAATCAAAGGGCAAATCCAACTTGCTTTGCAGGCAGGCATAGGCAGCGGTCGGGATAATCCAGTTCTTCAATATGCGGTCTTCGATGACCGTGTCACCGAGAGCCTCCTGAATATCCCGGCTGGTACGAGTGTACGCCTCTTTGAAGTTAGCCTCAAAGAAAGTACGGAAGCCGAGCAGTTGCAAAGTCAGATGGGTACAACCCAACTTGCGCATGTCAACGAGCAGATTGAACTTGGTTTTGGCTTCGGCGGTAAACTCTGACTTGTTATAGCGCAAAAAGATGAAGCGTGAAAACAAGGCAATATCGGCGGTGGCCATCTCCTGTCCGGAGAGGATAATGCCGCTATCGACACGAGTGACCTCGCGTTTCTTGTCCTTATCCATATTCATCCGGTTACGACCAGCACCGTCCCACAGACCTTTCAGAAACTCACGCTTGTCTATATCGATCGTGTTCTTGAACTCATCGATGTGGACGAGAGCATTGGCGCACTGTGCCACAGCGTCTGCCAATGCCGGTAGCGTAGAGGTTTGTATGTTGGGCGGTGTGTTCTCAATGATAAAGAAGGACATGAGCGAGTGTCCGAGTTCGGATTTACCGGAGCCTTTAGGACCAAACAGGTTCAAGATAGGGAAGGACTTTGATTGTGCGGTAACAACATCCCGAAAGAGGGTTGCCAACAAGAAACATATTCCAATCTTCGCATTGTCGCCAAACACCTCAATGAGTCGTTCGCAATACTTGCGCAGAGTGATCGCGCTCCAGTTATTGTGAACAAAGCTGCGTTCAAACTGATAAAGTTGCGCATCATCTTTGTATATGGACGAGAAAGCAGGCAGATAATAGTTGCCTTTCTCTCCCAAACGAGCGATGCCAAAGTTGTCAACCGGTTGCCACTTGTTTTCATTGAAAACACCGTTTCCAAAGGCAAAGAAGCCTTTTTTCTGCCAACCGAGTTGTGTAATCAGCTCTGCCGTTTCGGTGGTCTGATAAAGATAGAGTTTAAGCCGAGTAAGCTGCTCCTCTTTTGCCAGCCAAACATAGTTGCCAAGGCTCTCCACCTTTTGTTTGAACTTTGTGAGTGAGACAAGATCTTCCTGCTTAAACTCTATGATTGCTTTCTGTCCGTGTTCGTTCTCTATTTCAAACAGACGCAAAGCGGATTGGTTATCTTTGATATGAAACAGAGGATGCAGCACAAAATTAGACCATCGTATAGGCTTGCCATTCGCACTAATGGCAATATAGGTATGGCTTTTCTCTTGAAAACCATACTGCTCAAACAGGTCAAGGTGCAGGGTGTTGCTTTCCTCTTTGAGCGATTCGGTGCTTTGTCGGCGTTTGGCTTCAGTAACAGCCTTGCGCCACATTCCTTTTCCTTTGATGACCTCGTGCAGGAGATTGATATATCGGTCAATCTCATGTTCCTGCTGCACAAATGCCAATAGGCTCGCAACATCCTCAACCGGTGTGCTGCCTGTGTTGAACATCTGCGGATAGTTCACGCGTTTCTTGGCATACCAGACAATAAACTCCTGTTGTTCGAGGTCGTCAAAGTTTTTCTTAATCTTGAAGAAAGAGCCTGCATCCTGTTTTTTGTTTTGGTCGCCCAATGGGATTTCCTTGACAAAGACAGTAAATCCCTTCCGCCAAGCCCGCTCCCCGGCTTCCAGCACTTTTTCGATGCCGGTGCCGTATGCCTTGCCGTCCTTTGGAGTGTCAGCATCAGGCACGAAAATCAGTGTGTTGGAATACCGCTTGAGAATGGCGAAATGGTCATCTGACCACTGACTGCCCAAACAAGCAACGGCTTGCGGTACATTTATGAGCTGAAGGCGCATAACATCGGGCGCACCTTCCACAAGAACAAAATTACCGGCTTTCGAGGCTGCGTTCCAAGCAACATCAATGCCGAATATACACTGGTCTTTCTTATATATTTCCGAGGTCTTGGAATTGATATACTTGGGTGTGCTGTCATCCTTATTATTTAATGCGCGCGCGGTATATCCTATTATCTTTTGATATTTATTCCGGATTGGTATCATCAACCGCTCATGGAAGAAATCATGTTCGCGGTTGTTCTTGTTAGAAGTGGTAACCAATCCGACCTCTCTCATCAGTTCAATCGAGCAGGCATGAGATTTGGCATAGTTAATCAAACCTTGCCAATCAGAATTGGCATAACCAATGCCCATGTCTCTGACAAAATCTTTATCCCAACGCTCGCAGGCGTATTCCAGCGCGGCTTTGGCTTTCGGATCATCGGAATAAAGATTGTGTTCGTAGTATTTCTGAACAACGGAATACAGCGTCAACAAGGCTTCCTTTTTGAGGGCTTGCTGACGCTGCTCCGTTGTGGGTTCATCAGCCTCCTCGATTTGAACGCCATATTTGTTTGCCAGTTTCCGTACAGCCGTATCAAAATTCAATCCCTCTTTTTTCATTACAAACGAAATGGCATCACCTCCTTCGTCACATGCGCCAAAGCAGTGCCAGGAGTTTCTGTTTACATTGACAAAGAAAGAGGGGGTTTTCTCCTCATGGAACGGGCAGCAGCAACGAAGATTACTGCCGCTGCGTTGTAAATTACAATACTCACTGACTACGGACACTATATCGGCTCGTAGTCTAACCTTATCTATAACTTCGCGTGCAATCATGGAGGCACAATATCAGTGGCTACCAAGGAAACTCCACGGGATAGCCGTGTTCAATGAGATACTTCCGTGTGGCTGCCTCCGCTATTTCTTCGCAAGATAGTCCAGTAGTGGGAGTGTCCTCCTTGATGTGCACCTCGACAACACTGCAAACAAGATAGCTGCCAATAGATGTGTAGAAACTCGTTTGTCTGACAAACCCGTCTGCTGAAAGCAGGGTGTTCTTGTCGATGTAGTCGCAAAACTCAAACACTTCCTTGTCGGGTATGCCAATGACAATGAAACATGACTTGTAGTCCATTTCCTCTTGGTCATAAGGAGAGGAAAACACAAAGTAATTCGGTCTTTTTTCCATAGTTGTGTGCTTTTAAGAGGGGATATACTTGGCAAGTATCTTCATGAGGTCTCTATCCTCATTAGGACGCAAATGCCCGAAATTGATTTTGTTGTAGAATGTCTGTTCACTCCAACTGAAGTGTGCCATACAATCTTCCTTAAATGTCCGGCAGTCTCGCCGAGACATCTTTTGATACTGTTGAAGAAAATAATTAACTTTTGCCATAATACAAATTTTTTAATCTGTGAATGAATGATGTTAGACTACTTTCTTCAAAACACATTTTTATAGCCATAACTTGAAGCAATTTTATTTATTATGATTTTTCTTTCATCTCTTGGAATGGCAACACCTCTGACCCATTTGCTGTAGGTCATAGAGGAGACTCCGCATAGGGTGATGACCGCTTTTCGTATCACTTTTGCGTCTTTTGCCTTAACATTCCCCACAAAATGAGGGAAATTTTGCATTTTTTTCTCGATTTTCTTGCACATATCAAAAAAAAAGTTTACCTTTGCAAACCAAAACGGGTGCAAAGTTACTCATTTTTAGCCTCTTTTGCAAGAAAATGACCGGCAAAGGGGGCATTATTCTAATAATTTTAGAACCCTAAAATTTTTGGAATACACTCAAAAAAATAGAGTACCCTAAAATTATTTTAGTGTTGATATACACGCAAAAAATATGCCCTACGGGGTAGGACATATAGAATAGAGTAAAAGGAAAATCAACCTAAAACAAAAGGATTGCAGTAATGTCCGCAGTAAAGGCACGAGGCTCGAAAACGCTTTTTTTTAAGGCGGACAAACGGGTCAGAATCGGGTCAAAAGAAATTGAACATTGAAATAAATTTCTATTATTAACAGCATTTGTTGTTTGTTGTAGAAATTAGGCTAAAGAAAATTATAAAAGCTATTCCACAAGGGCAAGGCTCAAAGCCGATGAGACAAATAGCGCCGGTTCGAGTCCGGCCAGTGGCTCAAAAGAGAAAAATCGGCGGTTCGAGTCCGCCCAGTGGCTCAAAAGAAAACCTCATCCGTTTGGGTGAGGCTTTCTCGTTATTTGGCATGACACTACAACCGTAACATTACCGTAACATTACCATAAGATAACCATAAGATGACCATAAGATGACCATAACATTACCGTAAGATAATGAGACCCCCTTATAAGTGTGGGTACACATGTTTCCACACTGCGTTGAGTTGTGCCTCTCGGTCAGAGCAGATGGTCGTCATCGCTACTACAGCGTTTTT
>JAEEGL017276368.1_pt1 | contig 39072 bp, 34 predicted proteins | sample 9134231 | NCBI WGS metagenome assembly JAEEGL01 (sample SAMN16246548, study PRJNA631951) | gut metagenome | biome: gut microbiome; feature: rumen; material: fiber-attached | host: Bos | place: Iran: Karaj | collected 2018-10 | reverse complement strand
TTGCTACAAACCTTCCTATGGAAAGAGTTCAAAAACATAGGACTTGATATATTCTTATCAGTTAAATACTCTTAAAAAGACATCCCGCTTCGTAATCTTCGTGACCGGAAAAAGCGGCGCGGCGTGAATATGACGATTATCACTCAGAAATAAAAACAAAAATCATTTTCAAGGAGGAAAAAAATATGTTTGATTTTCTTGCCGGCACACTTGACGGCGTTCTTGATTTCGTATCGTCAACCTTTGTAGCCATTCTGTTTTTCTTGTTTAACAGATAAGCCGTTATAATGCAAAAGCCCCCTGCGGTCAATCCGCAGGGGGCAGTTTTTTATTTTATCAAATTTTTATGCGGAAAAGTCCGTGACGGTTGCAGTATGCGTAGATATATTTCACGTGGCCTTTTTTGAAATATGCTCCGGCGGTTCCTTCGGGCCAGAGTTTTTCAATCTGCGCGCGGCTGTCCGACACCGCCGCGATGAAGGAGATAGAATGCTCCTTTGTCATCGGGTGATTCACCGTGACATAGTATTCGTCCTCCGCGCTCTCAACGATGATTGAATGCTCTTCGTCCGCGTCTTCCGCCTCAAGCGACGGCAGGGTGATGCCGCAGCAGCTGACCACCGCCTCGCCCGTTGACTCAATCACATTGCCGCACACGGGGCACACGAAAAACACGCTCTTTGTGATATTGGACGAGCGGTTGAGGTTTGTGATGTTGTTGCCCGAGAGCAGTTCAATCACGGATATGCCGAGCGCCTCCGCGAGCGGCTCAATCAGGCTGATATCGGGAAAGCCGGCGCCCGTTTCCCATTTGCTCACCGCTTTGGCGCTGACAAATATCTTTGCCGCGAGGTCTTCCTGCGTCATTTTTTTGCTTTCTCTGAGCCTTTTTATCACGGCTCCGGTTACGTATCTGTCCATTTCTTCGCCTCCTGATAATAACTTACCACACACGGCGCGCAAAATCCACCCACGCACCGTGGAGTGTGCGGGTGAAAAGATAAAGACGGGCTCACTGCCCGTCTTCTTTATCAGTATTCAATTATATAAGTATAGCCGTCAAGCGCCCTGTCTTCGAGGAAGTTAATTCCGGTTAAGATTACGGATGTGTCCGTGACTTCCGCCGTGAAACCGAGCCCGCCGTCTTCGGTGTAAAGCACCGAGGGGAGGTTGAGGTAAATAAGTTTTTCGTTCGGAGCGGCGTAGGTGTTTTCGCCGATTTCGTGGCAGTGCCCGCTCACATAGATAACCGGGGCGGCGGCGTTTTCGCTCGCCTGCATCAATATGCTCTCCATACGCTGCGCGCTCCCGCCCATATCCTCAAGCGGCTTGTGGCAGATTACGAAAACGGGCTTTCCCCTGCTCACGGCGGCGGTGATTTCTTCTTCAAACCAGTTCATCTGCTCTTCGGAGTGATAGGGCTCGCCGAAATCGCCCGCCTCTACGCCGAGCATAATGAACGGTATGCCGCACACCTCTTTTGAGTAATAAACCTTGTCCGTCTTTATGCCGTTCCAGGAGCAGAACATTTTAAAATATTTTTCCGCTTTTTCATAATCGGGGTCGTCGCTGTGATGCCAGCTGTCGTGGTTGCCCATTTCGGGCACGCGGTCACCGATTCGGCAGTAAGCATTGAGGCAGTTCTGCAGGTTGATATATTCGCGCAAATCGCCCGAGTTGGTAAGATCGCCGCTCATCACAACGGTGTCCGAGTCGCCCTGAGTTCTGCCTATTTCAAAGAAAACCTGCCTCATAAGGTTGGTGCGCTCGCGCGTGAAATCGGCATCGGAGTGAATATCCGAAATCAGCACCGCTTTCATTTTCACATCGTCCGCGCGGCGCGGGGGCAGAGCCGCCGGGCTCTGAAACAGAAGTGAAAATATGAGCGAAAGAGTGACAAACAGCCTTGCAATCATTTTAAGGACTCTCCTTTATACGCGGAAAAGTATCAGGCAAATACGCCGTAAACCTGCGCAAGCAGGTGAAGCGCCCTGCCGTAAAGCGTGAGCGGATAAGTGAACACGGAGGGAACGCTTATGTCAACGCCTTTTTCGTTGATAACGGGTGTTGTCTTTTTGCCGAGACCGAGTTCGGCAAGTTTTTTAAGCACGGCAACGGCGATTTTTTCGTTGCCCTGCGCGCTCGGATGAATGCCGTCTTCGGCAAAGTCATTTGCGGAATCCTTGAGTTTTGCGGCTACATCGACTATCACGATTTCACCCTTATTTTCCTTTGAGTAGCGCACAATCGCCTTGTTGAGTATATCGATTGCCACCTGATACGCATCGCCCACATAATCCGTCTGCGGATTGTAAAGAGTCTGCATGAGTATCACGACATCCGGATTCAATGAGCGGATTTTTTTGACAATCGCGTCAAAATCCTTATAGAAACCGTCAACTGTTTCCTTCGCGCGGGAGTCATCGCCCTTCACGAGTATTTCAAAGAGCAGCGCCGCCATATTGCCGAGCAGGAAATTGTTGCCGCCGATTGAAATGCTGATGATATCCGCCTTTTTCACGTGCTCTTTCACGCTCGCGTTTTCAAGACGCGCGAGCAGATTCTGCGTGGTGTGGCCGGGAATCGCGTCGTTTGCGTAGTCATAACCGTTTGTGTCGGCTACTATTTTACCGTAGCAGGCCTCTTCGGAATTGCGAAGACCCGAGCCGTAGCCGATTGAATCGCCGAGCACAAGGTAAAACTTTTTCTTCGCCGCGAATGCGTTTACGCCGAATGCGCTGAAAATAATAACAACGCAAAGCAGTATCGCGGTAATTTTTTTCGTTTTCATTTTGTTTTCCCCTTTTAATATAATGAGGACCGCAGGGCAGTCCTCTTTTTATTTTATTCCGCTACCGGGTTTGAAAGGCGTTTCTGCAAAGTCTGCGAAGTAAGCTGGGTGATATAGATTTTTCTTTTGCCGTCCTTTTCGCATACGACAAAGGATTTCGGCAGGTCGTTGCAGACGTTTTCAACTATGCCCGCCTTTTCGGCGTTTGCGAGGGAATCCCTCGTGTTTTTTTCGACCGTGGTGGTATCAAGGTCAAATATGCCGATTATTTCATCATAGGTGATGATTTTATCCATTCCTATATGCAGATACATCAGGCAAACGCTCCCCCGAGAAGGTCGGATTCAATATAATCTACACCGAGCGATTTGAGGTAACTGAGCACGAAGAGTTCATTTGCCGTGTACGCCGCGACCTCGAGCCCTCTTGAGTGGAAGGCTTCAACCATTTCTTCGTCAATCACTGCGTAGTCGGCGTCTATTGAAAAGCCGTATTCGAAGCATTTCACATAACTTTTGTCCGTTTCGCCGTATGTGAGCATTATGCGAAGGTCGGGAAACTGCTCGTGCGCTTTCACGAGGTTTTCGAATTCGAAAGACTGCAAAATGCATTTGTCAAGCGTATATACGTCTCCCGCGAGGGTGAATATTTCGTTTATCTGCTCATCGTCAAACTCGCCTTTGAGCTCGATAAAGCAGATCATATCATTGTCTCTCATTATTTCGAGATACTCTTTGAAGGTGCAGAGATAGACATCCTTGAGAGTTTTGCTCTGCTTCAGAGGCTGAGCGGTGAGCGCCTCATAGGTGTTATCGGCAATTTCAAGTTTTGTGCCGTCTTTGAGCACAACGCTGCTGTTGTGATTGGTCACATAAACTCCGTCGCTTGTCACGCGCACGTCGGTTTCAGCCCCGGCGAAGCCGTGCTTTGCCGCCTGCTCAAATGCCATGGCGGTATTTTCGGGGTAAGGCATGCTGTGGCCTCTGTGGCCTATCATTTTAACCTGCGCGGAAGATGAAAACACCGTGAAAACCGACATTATAAACGCTGTGAACATCTTGATAAACATTGAAAAACTCATAACCGTTCTCCTTTGTTATAATTCTTTTACTTCGCCGTTTTTAACCTCAAAAACCTTGCCCTTTTCTTTTCTGAGCAGGGTTGAGGGCTCGCAGCAGGTGATGAAAACCTGCCTGCCGTCAAGGAAGTTGAGTATATATTTCTGCCTGCCTTCGTCAAGTTCGCTCATCACATCGTCGAGCAGCACGGCGGGGCTCTCCCCCGTCACCTTTTCGGTGATGCGCGCTTCACTGAGTTTCATTGAAAGTGCGCAGGAGCGCTGCTGACCCTGTGAGCCGTACATTCTTGCGTCCCTGCCGTCAAGGCTTAAAATCAGATCGTGAGAGTGCGGGCCCGAGCCCGTGTAACTTCTTTTTATATCGCTCTCAAAATTTTTTTCGAGTTCTTTTTTAAGGCGAATGGCAATTTCTTCTTCATCAAGGTTTTCTTTCGAAAAGCCGTAATAGAATTCAAATTTTTCTCTGCCGGAACTTATGCCGTCATAGATTTCTGCGGAATAGAGAGCAAGTTTCTCTGTGTAATCAAGGCGGTATTTTATAATCTTTGCGCCGAGTTTCACAAGTTCTTCATCCCACGGGGCAAAATAATCCGCCATCTGCGCGCTTCTGTCACCGAATTTGCGAAGGAGCACATTTCGCTGATCGACCACTCTTATATATTTGCTCATCAGCATCGCGTAATTCGGCTTTATGAGGCTTATGCCTATATCGAGCATCTTTCTGCGCTCGGAGGGGCCGTCTCTGACGATGCCGAGAGTTGATGGTGAAAACACTACCGCCGGGAAGGTGCCCATTATCGCCCTGGGGCTCTCCTCTTTTACGCCGTTTAATGTAAGTTCTTTTTTGTTGCCGATAACGAGAGATGCTTCCTGCTCTCTGCCGAAAGCGGTAAATTTTGTATTGATTTCCGCCTTCTCGCTCCCCTGCCTTATCAGCTGAACATTTTTTCTCGCCCTGAATGAATAAAAACCCGTCATCATCCAGATGCTTTCAATCAGGTTTGTTTTGCCCTGACCGTTTTCGCCGTATATTATGTTCATTTCGGGGTGCGGCTCTATGGAGCAATGCTCCGAATTGCGGAAATTAAAAGAGGAATGGCTTGAAATAATCATTTATATCACCATTCCTCTCTTTTTATATTTTTATTCTGCTATATAGATTTTTCTTTCGAATTCCACTCTATCGCCTTTTCTTATCTTTTTGCCGCGCTGAAGGCAGGTTTCTCCGTTTACCTTCACCTCGCCGCCCTGAATCACCACTTTCGCGTGACCGCCGGACTGCACCGCGTCATTGAGTTTGAGAAAAGAATCGAGTTTTACAAAATCCGTGTCTATCTTCTTATGTATTTCCTGCTTCGGAACAACCTTGACTTTAATTTTCATTCTTGAGCCTCACGGGAAGGATAAGGAAGATAAACTCATCACCCTCTACCGGCACCACAAGGATGGGGGCAACGGGGCTGTTGAGCATAATCTTGATTTCGTCTGTGTCGCACACACGAAGAGCATCAAGCATATATTTATTGTTGAAACCAACTGTGATGTCATCGCCGGTAATCTCGGCGGGAATCTTATCGTTTGACGCGCCGATTGAGGCGTTACTGGACATCACTATGCTGTCATTTGAAAAGACGCACTTGATGGGGCTCTTGATTCTGTCGGTAATAATGAGCGAAGTTCTGTCAATACTGCTGAGGAACTGCGCGGTGTTTACCTTTGCAATGGTCTTTGCCGCCGAAGGAATAGCGGATTTATAGTTAAGAAATTCGCCGTCAAGCAGCCTTGAAATAATGTAATAAGCGCCGATTGAAAAAGTGATGTGCCTGTTGCCGACGGAAATCTTGATTTTATCATCCTCGTCGCTGAGAAGTTTCATAACTTCAGAAAGAGTTTTTGCCGGCACAACGAAGGTAAGTTCTTCGCCGCTGTAGTCAATATTTTCATTTCTGATTGCAAGACGCACACCGTCTACCGCTACAAGGCGGATATGACCGGGCTCTATTTCAAATTTCACGCCCGTGTGAACAACTTTGCTGTCTTTAACAGCTGCCGAGAAGATGGTTTTGCGGATCATATCTTTAAGGATATTCTGACTTACTTCAACATCATATCCTCTGCTTACCGAAGGAAGCTCGGGATAATCCTCGGCGTTCATACCGATTATCGTGGTTTTGAATTCGCCGCTTTCGATTGTGGCAATCTGTCTTGCGTCTGCGTCAACAGATACGGAGTCGGCAGGAAGTTTTCTTAAAGTTTCGCTGAGCATATGGGCGTTTATTACTATTTTGCCCTCTTCGGATGAAGAACAGGGAATCTCGGTGATTATGCCCATTTCAAGGTCGTAACCCGTGAGAGTAAGTTTGCCCGAAGAAGCAGTCAGCAATATACCTTCCACTGAGGGAAGGGCTGTCTTTGAAGACGCCGCTCTCTGGACAATCTGGCAGGCTTCAGATAAATCAAATGTGTTACAGATAAACTTCATATATACTTCCTCCATATATCTTTCTTACAGCCGCATAAATACGGGCGAAAGCGATTATTGATATGTAATCATATACATAATTCAGTAGTAGTAGTAGAGTGCGTGAAAATGTGGTACAACTTGCGCGATGCCTTAAATTACTGAGAAAAACGCGGGTGAATTTTTAACTTTATGTGTGTGAGTAAAATGTTAGAAGTGTGAATAAAAATCAGGGTGGTGAAAACCGTGAAAGGGAGTGAAGAAAAAGTGAAAAAGATGTTGAATAAGTCAATATTTTTTCAGATATCTTTTCTGCCTTCCATTGCCCTTATCAGGGTGAATTCATCGGCATATTCGAGGTCCGCTCCGACGGGTACGCCGTAGGCGAGGCGGCTCACTTTCACGCCGAGAGGTTTAATAAGTTTTGAAATATACATTGATGTGGCTTCGCCTTCAACTGTGGGGTTGGTTGCCATAATCACTTCTTTTACTTCGTCGCCCGACAGACGGGCGATAAGTTCTTTTATGCAGATGTCTTCGGGGTTTATGTCGTTCATCGGGCTTATAACTCCGTGAAGCACATGATAAAGACCGGGATATTCGTGAGTGCGCTCAAATGCGAGCACGTCTCGCGGGTCTTCAACCACGCAGATTACGGAGCGGTCGCGCTCCTTTGACCTGCAAATCGGGCAGACATCTTCATCTGAAAAATTACAGCATACGGTGCACCGTTTTACTTTGGTGCGAGCATTTTTAACAGCCTCGGCAAAAGCCTGCGCTTCTTCGTCACTCATTGACATAAAATGAAAGGCGAGCCTCTGAGCGCTTTTTCTGCCGATTGAGGGCAGAGAAGCGAGTTTATCAATCAGTATTTCAAGTGACGGGGCAAAACCGCTCATCAGAGAAGACCGGGGATGGAAAGACCGCCTTTTGCCTCTTCCATACCTTTTTCCATTGCTTCGTTTGCCTTGCGGATGCTTTCGTTGCAGGCGGAGATAATAAGGTCCTCAAGCATTTCTATATCTTCGGGGTCGACTATTTCGGGCTTAAGGTTGATTGCAGTCACCTGGTGAGCGCCGGTAACGGATACTTCAACTGCTCCGCCGCCTGCGGAAGAGGTGAAAACGGTTTCTTCAACCTCTTTCTGGATTCTCTCCATATTTTCCTGCATTTCCTGAATTTTTTTCATCATATTGGCCTGACCGCCCTGGCCGGCACCGGGAATTCTTGCTTTCATCCTGTTTTCTCCTTAATTATTGAAATCGTTGATTTTTGACAGAAGACCGCTCAGAGGACTGTCGTCCTTCGGTTTGTCGCTCTCCCCTGCCGGTTTGTTATTGCCGCCGGTAACCGAAATTGCGGCTTTCATCTCTCTGCCCGTTACATCGGTTATCGCGTTTTTGAGGGCAGATGCGTAATTGTTTTTGAGAATGTATTCTTTTAATCCGGGGTTATTTGTGAGAATAATGATTTTGCCGTTTTTGATAATCGCGTCGGTCTGCGAAAGCACGGCAAACAGAGCCATATCGTAAGTCTTGAGTTTTTCTTTTATCTCGGGCCACAGAGTAAAAGATCCGTCGGGATAGGGCTCCTGACTTTCTGCGGGATTTGCCTGGGGCTGAGGTGCGGGTGCCGGAGTTTCTTCTTTGACCTGAGGAGAGGGAGTTTCAGCCTTTACTTCGGGTGAGGAAAGAACGGGCACCGGCTGAGTGAATGTTTTGGTTACGGTCCGGGGAGCGCTCACCGGAGCGGCGGGCTCTTTAGCGGAAACACTGTCTTTCACTCCGCACATTTTTATGATTGCCGTTTCAAGAAGAATTCTTTTGTTTGACGCTTCTTTTACGGAATAATTGAATCTTGAAAGAATCTCTATGCACTCGAGAAGCTTGTTCATCGAAATCTCTTTTGCCCTGCTCCTGTACTGCTCAATTTCTTCTTCGGAGCAGATTATGAGATCCTGACAGTTGCTTACCGACTTTGCGACCATTATATTTCTGAAGTGGTCAAGCAGACGGTTGGCAAGCACCGAAACATCGCAGTAGCCTTTGTAAAGTTCGGAAACGAGCAGCAGAGCGGATTTGAAATCGCCCTGTGCAATAAAGCCGGAAAACTTGAAGAGATTATCGTTGCCCGTAACTCCCGCGGCGGAACTTACCACCGCCGAATCGATATTGTCGGAAATCGCGAAGCAGCGGTCAAGCACGGATAGAGCGTCTCTCATACCGCCGTCGGCGACATTCGCTATAAGATTTGCCGCGTCATCCGTGAGGGTGACATTTTCGTTTTCGGCTACGAACTTAAGCCTCTTTACTATATCCTGCGCGGAAACGCGCCTGAAATCAAAACGCTGGCATCTTGAAAGAATGGTGGGAAGCACTTTGTGAACATCCGTGGTGGCGAGGATGAAAATTGCGTGCTCGGGCGGCTCTTCGAGAGTTTTGAGGAAGGCGTTGAAAGCGCTCGCGGAGAGCATATGCACTTCGTCGATTATATACACTCTGTACTTTGCCACTGTAGGCGCGAAAACTATTTCCTCACGCAGGGTGCGGATTTCGTCAACGCCGTTGTTGCTCGCGGCGTCCATTTCAACCACATCGGTAAGCGAGCCGTTATCAATGCCTCTGCAGATTTCACATTCGTTGCAGGGGTTGCCGTTTACGGCGTTGGGGCAGTTGACCGCCTTTGCAAGAATCTTGGCGCAGGAGGTTTTGCCCGTGCCTCTTGAGCCGGTGAAAAGATAGGCGTGAGAAATCTTTCCTGACGCGACTTCTTTTTTGAGAGTTTCGGTAATATGCGGCTGGCCGTAAACCTCGTCAAAGGTTGACGGTCTCCATTTTCTGTAAAGCGCCAGATACATTTTCTCACCTCTTTCCAAAAGAACTTTCCCTTGATCATATGGCGGCAGGCAAACTGTGGCGCACACGACTGTCCGCTTAATGCTGCTCGGTCTCCCGCCTGACATGGTTCACAGTGTCCTGTCGCACAGGACCCACACGCCACATGATCAAAGAAAAGTTCTCGCCGATTAGTTTACATCATATTATATAATATATTTTATCCGATATCAAGAGAAAATTTTGATTTAAATTATTATTCCCTGATTTATTTCACGCTTTCGATAAAAGCCTTTATCTGCTCAAGAGAAGCGCTTACGCTGCCCATTATCATTTCGGGCTTTCCGCCTCCCCTGCCGCCGAGAGCGGAATTGAGGAGTTTACCCGTTTCCCTGACATCCGTGAGTTTTGAAGCGACGGCGTACTTGTAGCCGTTTTTGTCGTCGCCCGAAAAAGCGAAGGCGATTTTTACCTGTGAAGCGCCCGCGTCCGCAAGCATCCTTGCAAAATCGGAAGAGCCCCTTGAATCAACAACGCAGGGGAATTCATCCGTGAAACCGCGCGCAAGAAGGGAAATAATCTCCTTATTGAGATTGCTGATTTCGATGCGAAGGTCATTCTGCTTTTCCTTCAGTTTTTCAACCGCCTGCGAAACCTCGTGATGCTTTGCGCAGAGAGATGCGGATATTTCCAAAACAGAATTATTCTTTTCGATATAGTCTTCAAGGGCAAGGGAGCCGATTTTAAGAGTGATTCTCACCCCTCCCCTGTTGCTTTCACTTGTGATTACTTTCACTATGCCTGTTTCGCCAGTGCGCGCGACATGGGTGCCGCAGCAGGCGCACAGGTCCGCGCCCTCAATTTTCACAAGGCGCAGAGGTCCGTCAATCTCTTTTTTGCTTCTGTAATCATAACTGCTTATTTCATCCTCGGGCGGATAAAAGCAGGTTACGGGCACATTTGCCCAGATGAATTCGTTTGTTTTTTTCTCGGCAAGGGCGATTGTTTCATCTGACACGGGTCCGCTGAAATCAACGGTGACTTCCTTTTCACTTTCGCTCATATGAAAGCCGACATTATCGAGGCCCGTGAGCGAGTGAAGCACGCCCGAAAAAATGTGCTCGCCGCTGTGCTGCTGCATATTCAAAAATCTGAAATCCCAGTCGAGCGAGCATTCGCACTCTCCGCTTTCGGGAGAAGAGCAGATATGGATTATTTCATCATCACGCAATACGGTGTCAAGCACTTTCGAAGAGCCTATCGCTCCCCTGTCGCCTGGCTGTCCGCCGCCTTCGGGGAAAAACGCCGTGCGGTCGAGTATGATTTCATATTTTCCGCTTTTTTCCGTGCAGGAAATAACGTTTGCGGTAAAACTGCGGATATAAGCGTCTTTATAATAAAGTCTGTCAGTCATCTTTTTTCTCCGTGATTATTCCTTCATCGGAAATGGATATGTTGTTATTGGGCGACCAGGAGATTATGCTGTTATAGAGCGACCTGCGCTCGCTTTCGCTTTCAAGATAAAAGGTTTCGCTGTGCGCCTGCCTGCCGGGCACGATTCTCACTTCAATGCCGCTGCCGCTTACAACCAGTTTATAAAGCACAGTGTAGACATCGCGGGTGTTAAACCAGAAATTGCCCAGACCGTAGGCGACGGGGACGCCCTTGTAATAATCCATACCCTGCAGTATGTGAGCGTGACAGCCGATTACCGCATCCGCGCCCGCGTCAATCCATTTGCGAGAGTTTGAAATCTGGGCGGAGGTAAGCTGTGTGGTGTTTTCAAAACCCCAGTGAGGGAAGACGATGACATAGTCGCTGTCCTCTCTCGCCTTTTCAACAGCCTCTTTGGTTTTTTCGCCGTTGTCATAGGAGCCCATGATGCCGCAGGAGGTTTCGGTGGCGACGGGTGTTTTTATCGGATACTCAACGCCCGAGCACGCTATATAGGAAACTTTGTAGCCGTTTATAAGCAGGGAAACGGGAGCGTTTGCCTCGCTTGCGGTCATGCCCGCGCCTACATAGAGGATATCGGCGTTTCGCAGGGTTTCGAGGGTATCAACAAAACTCTCGTAGCCGTAATCGTAGGTGTGATTGTTTGCGAGCGACACGATATCAACGCCGAGTTCTTGGAGATATTTGACGTTTTCGGGTTTTGCCCTGAAAGTGTACTTTTTATCAACCTGCCGCGTTCCCCGGTCCGAATAAGGGAATTCGTTGTTAATGAACATTATATCCGCCGAGCGCATTTCATTCTGAAATGTTTCGTCAATGCAGTCCATAACACAGCCGGGCATATGGTAGGCGTGAGTCATCACATAGCCGGTCTCGGTGAAATTAATGTCTCCGGTAAAGCCGAGCGTGAAGGTCTCTTTGCCGTTATCTCCCATATCGCGGCTGACCATTGTGCCGTATTTGTCGGCAAAGGCAAAGGGCGTGTAACCCGTTATCTGCCTGAAACGATCGGGTGATATCTCTCCGCCTTTCACTTCCTCTTCGAGCACGGCACAGGTCTGAGCGCCCGCCCTTTCGAGCATAAGAGAGGAAACCTCGACTCCCCCGCTCTGTGTCAGGTCGTAAGCAAGGCGCTGATAATTTATTTTGATTTTTTCCGCTTTCGTCTGTGTTTCTTCTTCTTCCTCGCTGCCGGAGGGATAGTAACTGCCGAGCACGGGTACCTGTGTTCTCAAAGTTTTTACAAGCGTAAACGAAAGCGCGCTGAAAGCAATAAGCGCAAGGCAGATGACGAGCGCCGTTGCTGTTTTTCTGTTCATCCCGGTCCTCTTTTATTCAAGTGATGAAAGCGCGTTTACTATATCTTCAAGATCCTTTTTGTCAAAGAAGGGTATTTCGAGCACGCCGCTCTCTTTTTTTCCGGAGGTGACGACTTTCGCTTTTCTGCCGAGCGCGTTGTGCAGGGCAAGTTCCACTTCGTCAAAATAGGTGTTTCTGCTGTTTCGTGTTTTAGCGGCGGGCTTTTTGGTTTTTGAAGCCGCCTTCACGAGTTTTTCTGTCTCTCTTACCGAAAGACCTTTTTCCGCAACCGTCTTCGCAAGCGCGGTAAGGGTTTTGAGGTCTTCGATTCCGGCGAGAGCCTTAGCGTGGCCGGCGGAAAGAGCGCCGGAAGAAATAAGCGCAAGCACCTCGTCGGGAAGTTTGAGAATGCGCAGTGAATTGGCAACGGCGGGGCGTGATTTGCCTACCTGAGCCGCGGCCTCCTCCTGAGTGAGACCGAAATCGGTGATGAGTTTATGATAGCCTTTTGCCTCTTCAACAGGGTCAAGGTCTTCTCTCTGCAGGTTTTCAATTAGTGAAATTACCGCCGCTTCCTCATCGGAGAGATTTTTAATAACCGCAGGCACTTCCGTGAGCCCTGCGAGGCGGGAAGCGCGCCAGCGCCTTTCGCCCGCTATAAGCTGATAGCCGCCGCCTATGAGAGGCCTTACAAGAAGCGGCTGAAGCACGCCGTGCTTTGAAATTGAATCCGCGAGTTCGGAGAGCGCGTCGTCATCAAAATTCTTTCTTGCCTGATCTTTGTTCGGCTCTATATCGCCGATTCTGAGCATTACCGAAGAAGCGCCGCTGCCTTCCTCCGGAGCGTTATCTCTGAGAAGTTCGTCAAGGCCTTTGCCGAGACCGCCTTTTTTTGCCGCCATAGTGTTACCTCCTCTTACCGTTGGCTTTCATAAATTCGTGAGCGAGTTTGTCATAGGCTTTTGCGCCTTTTGAAGATTTATCGTAATACATTACGGGCATACCGAAGCCGGGAGCCTCCGACAGACGGACATTTCTCGGAATAGCCGAGGAATAGACCTTCTTCGGGAAGCATTTTTTGACTTCATCCACAACCTGTTGTGTAAGGTTGAGCCTGCCGTCATACATTGTAAGGAGCACTCCTTCTATTTCGAGATACGGATTATAGAGGCGCTTCACGGTGCGCACAGTGCCGATGAGCTGTGAAAGTCCTTCAAGAGCGTAGAATTCGCACTGAATCGGCACAATCAGGGTGTCCGCCGCGCACAGGCCGTTGAGAGTGATGAGCCCGAGTGACGGAGGGCAGTCCAGGAAGATGAAATCAAAATCCTCATTTACAAAAGCGAGGGCGTTCTTAAGCCTGCTTTCGCGTTTTTCGAGGTCTGCGAGTTCAAGTTCCGCGCCCGCGAGGTCCATGCCCGAAGGGATTATGCTGACATTTTTGAAAGCGGTTTTGACTATGCAGTCCTTAGCGCCGCAGTTTCCGATGAGCATATCATAGGATGTGTTTGTAACATCCTTTTTGTTTATGCCGAAGCCGCTGGTTGAATTGCCCTGCGGGTCGATATCCGCAAGCAGGACTTTACAGCCCCTGTTTCCGAGCGCCGCGGCGAGGTTTACGGCGGTTGTGGTTTTGCCTACCCCGCCCTTCTGGTTGACTATTGCAACGGTTTTTGCCATAATCTTCACTCCAATACCGAGAATATAGCCGCATTATAACACGCGAAAATAAAATAAGCAACAGTCAAAAACTCCGCGCGCACTCCCCTTTCAGCCCGAAAAACGCCGAAAATCGCTTATATCGTGGATGCATTTGTTTTCGGCAGGCAGATAAGCAACGAAAAAATTTTATGAAAAACAGAAAAATGTTCCACGTGGAACAAACGCACGGATTATTTCCGTGAAACACGGGATAAAAGAGGGCGGTTCTGCAGTGATTAACGGCTGTATTCACGTGCAGCGAAGCATAATAAGAAGGAAATATATATAAATAACCCGCCGTTCAATACCGGAACAGCGGGCTTTGATTATTGAATTACGGTTGATTCTGTGATTAATCAGAGCGGCGATTTTTTGATTTTCGCCGGAGTGCGGGGATATTCGCGGGGCGTGGGCGAAACCTTTTTGATTACTATCAGATTCCGCTCTCCGTCCGTAAGGGTTATCCCCTTCTGCGAGATAACCTCTCCGCCGAGTGTTTTGATTGCGTTTTGCGCGCCTTCAAGTTCCCCCGACGCCTGAGCGCCTTTCATCGCGATGAACACTCCCCCGTTCTTTACAAACGGCAGAGCGTATTCGCAAAGGGCGTTAAGCGGAGCGACTGCTCTTGAAACGGCGATGTCAAACCGCTCTCTGTAAGTTTCGTCTTTGCCCGCGTCTTCTGCGCGGCAGTTGAGGGTTTCACCCTCAAGCGAAAGAGCATTCAAGGCAGATTCAATAAAATCGAGTTTCTTACCGATTGAATCCATAAAGGTGATTTTTATATCCGGGTTTGCAATAAGCAGCGGCATTCCCGGGAAGCCCGCGCCCGTGCCGAGGTCCAGCACTTTGGGCGAGCCCGAAAAATCACATACGCTCATGGGCGAAAGAGAATCCGCGAAATGTTTTACGGCGATTCCCCGCGCGTCGGTAACCGCAGTAAGATTCACGGTTTTGTTTCTTTCCGTAAGCAGAGCGGCGAAAGAATCGAGCAATTCAATTCTGTCGGGGCTCAGGGTTATATTCATTTTTGCCGTGTTTTCTTCAAACAGCGATAAATCAAAATTCATTTTATTCTCCGTAATCATACTGCAAACGGGGAGGGGCGTATGAAAATCAATGGCTGTGTCTGGACAGATAAACCGTAAGCACGGAAATATCGGCAGGGGAGACGCCTGAAATTCTTGAAGCCTGCCCGACTGTTTCGGGACGGACTTTGCCGAGTTTTTCAATCGCCTCAAGCCTTAATCCCGTTATTTCCTCATAGTTTATATCATCGGGAATCTTCTGTACTTCAAGGCGGCGCATCTCTTTTATCTGCATTTCCTGCCTTTTTATATAACCTTCATATTTGATATCAATCTCAACCTGCTCAAATATTTCGGGCGGATAATCGGGTCTTTCGGGGTCGTAATCCGTGAGAAGGTCATAGTCAACGCAGGGCCTTTTGAGAAGTTCAGCCATTTTAAGACCTTTTTCAAGGGGGACTGTTCCACGTGAAACAAGCAGGGCATCGAGAGTGTCGCATTTCTTTATTGATACGGCTTTGACCCTTTCTTTCTCCGCTTCAATCATCTCAAGTTTCTGCCTGAAAGCGGCATATCTTTCCTCCGATATCAGCCCTGCTTTGTAGCCGTATTCGGTAAGGCGTCTGTCCGCATTATCCTGCCTGAGAATCAGTCGGTATTCGGAGCGGCTGGTCATCATCCTGTAAGGGTCGGCGCAGCCTTTGGTTGTAAGGTCGTCAATAAGCGTGCCTATATAAGAAGTTGTCCTGTCAAGAATCATCGGTTCTTTACCGAGTATTTTGAGGGCGGCATTTATGCCAGCCACAAGACCTTGTGCCGCTGCTTCTTCATATCCGCTTGAGCCGTTGAACTGCCCGGCGCCGTAAAGGCCTTCAAAACCCTTGAATTCAAGGGTCTGACGAAGGGCGAGGGGATCAACGCAGTCATATTCTATCGCGTAGGCGGTGCGCAGGAATTCCGCTTTTTCAAGGCCCGGTATGGAGTGAACTATTTTAAGCTGCACATCCTCGGGCAGGGAGGAGGAGAGCCCCTGCAGATACATTTCGTCCGTTTTCTCCCCGCAGGGCTCAACAAAAATCTGATGTCTTTCTTTTTCGGAGAAACGCACGATTTTATCTTCTATACTGGGGCAGTATCTCGGCCCAACGCCGTCTATCTTGCCGCTGTAAAGAGGGGAGCGGTGAAGGTTGTCAAGTATAATCCGCTTGGTTTCCTCACCCGTGAACGCTATGTAGCAGGGGAGTTTGTTCTGCGGAGAGTGCTTTTTTGAAAATGAAAACGAAACTATTTTTTCGTCGCCGTACTGCGGCTCAAGCGCTTCTGTATCAACGCTTCTGCGGTTTACTCTCGGGGGAGTGCCCGTTTTGAAGCGCCTGGTCGGTACGCCCAGTTTTTTGAGTGAAACGGCGAGAGCGCAGGCGGGGAACATACCGTCCGGCCCGCTCTCGTATGAAACATCGCCTATATAAACTCTGCCGGCGAGGAAGGTGCCCGTGGCGAGAATCACGGCTTTCGCCTTGTGCTTTGCCTCAAGCCTCGTGGTAACTTCCCAGAGGTCGCCGTCCTTTGTTATATCGGTTATTTCGCCCTGTCTCAGATACAGATTTTCCTGCTTTTCGAGCACGCCTTTCATATAGTCGGAATAGGCTCTGCGGTCAATCTGCGCCCTGAGAGAGTGTACGGCGGGCCCTTTGCCGAGATTCAGCATACGCGACTGCAGGGTGTTTGCGTCCGCCGCAACGCCCATTTCTCCGCCGAGAGCGTCAATCTCCCTTACGAGGTGACCTTTTGATGTGCCGCCTATGGAGGGGTTGCAGGGCATATTGCCCACCCAGTCGAGATTCACGGTGAATACGGCTGTTTTTACTCCGAGGCGCGCGCAGGCAAGGCCCGCCTCAATTCCGGCGTGCCCCGCTCCGATTACTATCACATCATAGTTTTCAGCGGTGTACATCATAAGTGTGGTCACAAACTTCCCATATTTTTTCTCTTAAAGAAATAAAATCTTCAAGCGCGGGGGCTTTGTTGTTGGGGTTTCTCAGAAGGGCGGCGGGGTGATAGGTGCCCATAAACAGTATGCCGCCTTTCTCTTTGAATACTCCGTGCTCCTTTGTCACAAGGAAATCCCTGCCTATGAGCCTCTTTGCCGAGATTCTGCCGAGGCAGACTATTATTTTGGGGCGTATGAGCCTTGTCTGCTCGCGCAGCCAGCCGATACAGCAATCCTGCTCCTCCTCGGAGGGGTCTCTGTTTTCGGGAGGACGGCATTTTACCATATTGGCAATATAAATATTCTTGTGCCTGTCAAGGTCAATGTATTCAAGGTATTTGTCAAGCAGCTGACCGCCCTTGCCCACAAAGGGCTCGCCCTGCAGGTCTTCGTTTCTGCCGGGTCCTTCGCCCACAAACATTACCTCGGCGTTTTCGTTGCCTACGCCGAAAACAAGGTTTGTACGGGTTTTGCAAAGGCCGCACTTTTCACATTTCATGCAGTCCGCTTTCAGTTTTTCAAAGCTGTCATACATTTCCGTCACCACGCTTAGCAAATATTTTCCGGGATTTCTCCGCGTCAAGGGCTATCTGAGTCTTCAGGCTTTCTATATCGGGGAAAGGCTTTTCGGGCCTTAAGTATTCAAACAGATTTACCTGTACGTTTTCGCCGTAAAGGTCGCCGTAAAAGCCGAGTATACAGGTTTCGCTGCGCAGGTCTTCGTTTTCAAATGAGGGGCGAAGTCCTATATTCGTAACGCCCGCGTATTCTGTACCGCCGTAGATGACGCTTGAGGCGTAAACTCCGTTTTTCGGCACGATAAAGCCGCCGTCAAAATACTGGTTGATTGTGGGCGCGCCTATAAGATGCCCTCTGCGGTGCCCGTGCTTTACAATCGCCTCGTAGCCGAAAGGCCTGCCGAGCATATCGTTTGCCGCGGGGATGTCGCCCTGCATGACCGCCGCCCTTATCCTGGTGGAACTCACGGGCTGACCCTGATACATTACGGTGGGCGCGACGGTGAGAGCTACTCCGTATTCGCCGCACAGGTCTTTAAGCGTATTCACATCGCCCGTGCCGCCTTTACCGAAGCGGTAATCCTCTCCGCAGCAAAGAGCGCCCGCGCCGAGAGAGTCAATCAGTATCTGCGTAAAGAATTCGCGCGGCGTCATATTTTTTATATTTTCAAACTCTGTAAACTTCTCTTCAACTCCCATATTCTCAAGGAGCCTGTCCCTGAGAGAGGGCTGAAGGATTTCCTGCGGGGCTTTGCCCGTAAGGGAAAGCAGGGGATGGGAGGTAAAGAGAAGCGCACAGGGAACAAGCCCGCGCTCCTTGTATGAAAGAGCGCAGGCTATAACCGCTTTATGTCCTTTGTGCATGCCGTCAAAGCTTCCGAGAGCGACGGCGCGTGCTGTTTTATCCATTTACTGTTTGTTTCTGAACTGCTGTTTCATTCTCTGCTCTTTTGAAAGAATCTTTTTGCGCAGTCTGAGAGAAGTCGGGGTAACTTCGAGCAGTTCGTCATCCTTTATAAATTCCATACACTGTTCAAGGCTCATAATGCTCGGGGGCACAAGGCGCAGAGCTTCGTCCGAGCCGCTCGCACGGGTGTTGGTGAGGTGCTTGAGTTTGCACACGTTGCAGGTGACATCGTCGCTCTTTGCGCATTCGCCCACAATCATGCCCTCATAGACATCAACGCCCGGGCCTATGAAGAGACGGCCTCTGTCCTGTGTGTTGAAAAGACCGTACGCGGAGGAAACGCCCGTTTCGTGCACTATAATCGAGCCGCGCTCGCCCGAGGAAATCTCGCCTTTGTAGGGCTTGTAGCCGTCGAAAAGCTGATTCATAATGCCGTTGCCGTTGGTATCGGTGAGGAATTCCGAGCGGTAGCCGATAAGTCCTCTTGACGGTATTTTGAATTCAAGGTGGGTGGAGCCGCCCTCACGGGAGCCCATATTTTCAAGTTCCGCCTTGCGTGAGCCGAGTTTTTCAATCACAACGCCCACATAACTTTCAGGCACTTCTATTATAAGCAGTTCCATAGGCTCGTAAATCTGACCGTCAATCTCCTTGAGAATGACTTTCGGGCGCGAAACCTGGAATTCATAGCCCTGGCGGCGCATCGTTTCAATCAGAATCGAGAGGTGAAGTTCGCCTCTACCGCTCACCTTGAAGGTGTTGGTGTTGTCCGTTTCCTCAACGCGCATCGAAACATTTGTTTCAACCTCTTTGAAGAGCCTGTCACGAAGGTTTCGGGAGGTGACGAATTTACCTTCCTTGCCGGCAAACGGGCTGTCGTTTACGATGAAATTCATCGAAATGGTCGGCTCGTCTATCTTGATAAAGGGAAGAGGCTCGATGTTGTCGGGGTCGCAGAGGGTTTCGCCTATGTTGATGCCCTCAATACCGCTCACGCAGATAATGTCGCCCGCTTCAGCCTCTTCGCATTCAACGCGGTTAAGGCCTTCAAACTGATAGAGACGCGAAACTTTGACGCTCTTCTGACTGCCGTCCGTTTTGCAGAGAGTGGCGGTCTGGTTGCGTCTGATTTTGCCGCGCTCAATCCTGCCGACACCGATTCTGCCCACATAGTCATCGTAATCAAGCGATGAAAACAGGCACTGAAGCGGACCGTCCGGGTCTCCCGCGGGCGGGTCGATATTTTCAAGTATGGCATCAAACAGGGGCTGCATATTGCCCTCGCGCACTTCGGGGTCAAGGCTTGAGTAGCCGTCACGCGCGCTTGCGTAAACTACGGGGAAGTCAAGCTGGTCCTCATCCGCGCCGAGGTCTATGAAAAGATCGAGCACTTCGTCAACCACCTCAAACGGCCTTGCGTTGGGGCGGTCGATTTTATTGATGACCACAAGCACCTTCTTTTTGAGGCCGAGAGCCTTTTTGAGCACGAAGCGCGTCTGGGGCATACAGCCCTCAAACGCGTCAACGAGCAGAAGCACGCCGTCGACCATCATGAGAATGCGCTCCACCTCGCCGCCGAAATCGGCGTGACCCGGGGTGTCAACAACATTTATCTTTGTGCCTTTGTAGTGGATTGATGTGTTTTTGGAAAGTATGGTAATGCCTCTCTCGCGCTCAAGGTCGTTTGAGTCCATGACTCTTTCGGCAACCTGCTCGTTTTCGCGGAAGGTGCCGCTCTGCTTGAGCATCTCGTCAACCAGGGTGGTTTTGCCGTGGTCAACGTGGGCGATGATGGCAATATTTCTCAATGATTTTTTCTCTGACAAGGTATCACCGGATTCTTTTGGATTATTCGTTGATTACAAGGCCTTCAGCCTCGCGTTTTGCCGCAAGTTCTTCAAGCATTCTCTCTTTTTCCTTGCCCGAAATCTTATAGAAGAACATGGGCAGGGCGCATAGCAGCATACTTACGCCGGGCACTATGGAAACGAGGGAGAAGATTGCGAAATTCTGTGTGTGAGTAAGGTCCGTGGCGGCTGTGATTGCGGTGGAGGAAAGCATCTCTTCGGGCTTGAAACCGATGAGCATATACATCACGATTATGCCGCTTGTGGAAAGGGCGTTGCCGATTTTGTTTATAAATCCGCTGATTGCGGAGCCCAGACCGTTGTCTCTGTAACCGGTGGTTACTTCCATATAGTCGAGGCAGTCGCATATCATGGCGAAGGTTACCACGTTGATAACGCCGAGAGGAATACAGGAGATTATGATGAAGGGGATGCAGATGTAGAGGTTTGAGGTGAACCAGCCGATGAGGGTGGTGCCCGCGCTCGCAACCGCGCCCGCAAGGCAGGTTACGATGACTATCTTTTTGTAGTCAACTCTCTTCATCACATAGGGCATAAAGAGCATCGCGCCGAACATACCGACAATCGCGCAAACCTGGAAGATTGTTTTAACGGAGGAAATGCTCGCGTTGATGGCGGCGGTGCGCTCCTCAATTGACATTCCGTCAAGCGAAGGGCCGATGTAGAAGGAGTATCTTGCCACATGGATTGCCGCGGCCTGCACCATATATCTGCCGCTTGAAAGCACGCCCATAAGCAGCACAAGCATCATCGGCTTGCAGGTGAAGAGCCTCTTGAGTTTGGAGGGCTCGCCGGGCGCACGCGCCTTTATGGGAGGCACGACTCTCTCTTTTACGTGGAAATAGGAGTTTACATAGAGGATTATTCCTATGGCGACCACGGCGCAGGCGATAATGAAATATCTTTTCTTATCGAAAGCGAGCGGGTCGGAGGTATCAAGCAGCTTGGGCAGGGTGAAGCCCGCAACAAGGAAGAAAATTTCGGGCAGGGCGGAGCCGATACTGTTGATGATTTTTGTGAAGGAGATAACGGAGCTTCTTTCCTCCGCGTTGGGAGTCATCACATTCGGCAGGCACCAGAAGGGGACATCCGCCATAGTGTAACTCATGCCCCAGAGCACATAGACGACCGCGGAAAACACCATAAGCTGTGTGCCGCTGAGCGAGGGGCTCGCGTACATAAGCAGGGTGAGCGCCGCTATGGGGCCGGAGGCAAACAGGATATAGGGCTTCATCTTGCCCCATTTTGTGGTGCGCGAGTCAACGATTATGCCCATAAGCGGGTCGTTGATTGCGTCCCACACTCTCGCCAGGAGCATAAGCAGAAGCACAAACATCGGGGTGAGCTGTAGCACGTTGAGGTAATAGTCGCTGATGTAACTTGACATCATCGCGTAAATCATACCCTGACCGCCCGCGCCCAAGGCGTACATCCATCTTTCTTTGCCGGATACATATTTCTTGGTTTCCATTGTGAAAATCCTCTCTGAAATATTTACGAAAAAGGGTCCGGGGAATGAAGCAACTTCATTTACTCCTCGGACCCCGAAGTTTCGGTATTATTCGCCTTTCATTTCAAGGAGCTTCACTTTGCCTTCGTATGAGGCAACGCTGACCTTGATTGAATCGTAAATGGCGGCTTTGATATCGTCCTCGGTTGCGCCGAGTTCTTCACTGTACTTGCGGTCGATGAAGAGGTTGATATCCATAATTTCGGGCAGACCCATGGGGTCGATGCCGCTGTCAATACCTTTTTCTTTGTATTCTTTCACAACTCCGCCGAGACCCATACGCATCATCCACGGGGGAATGCCGATAATCTTGCGGTTTTCGCCCATGCCTCTTGCGGCATAGACTATCTTGAGGAATTCGCTCCAGGTCATGTTATACATACCGATGGGCCACGCCTTCGCGCCCTTGGATTTCTCCGCGGCTCCTACGATAACCTCACCCACCTGGCGTACGGTAAGCATTGCGGTGCCTCCCTTGGGGTAGAGGGTGCAGGGGAGTTTGTCCATGCGCTTGATCTGTTCAATGAGGATAACCCAAACGGGCTTTCTGCCGGGCTGAGTGCCGAAAATATAGGGAAGTTCAAGCACGGAAACATCGAAGTTTTCATCCGCAAACGAGAAAGCTGTGTTTTCCTGGTCGATACGGCTGCGGATGTAGGGATGCTTCTCGGTGAGTTTCATATCGGGGCGCTCTTTGGCAAGGAATGAGAAATAGGAGCCCAGAATAACCGCCTTGGTAAGGCCGGCTTCCTTGCAAAGGGGAAGGATGCGCTCGATGGGAGCGATGTTGAATTTGTAGTAAGCATCATAAACGGGGGCGGGGAATTCCACGCGCTCGTCAACACCTGCCGCAAACACAAAGCAGTCAAAGCCTTCCATCATTGCCTTGATTTCTTCGTCGGTCTTTTCGTAAATGTTGCAGAATTCGATTTCCATCTCCTCGGGAATGGGTGCGCCTTCGGGGAGAGGGGGCAGAGCAACGCTCTTTACCTGGTGGCCGTGTTCGATGAAGATTCTCGCCGCTTCACAGCCGAGCAGGCCGGTGCCGCCGATCATAAATACCTTCATTTGTTTTCCTCCTTCAATTCGGCTTGCCGTGAGCAGCCAATAAATATCACATTTTAATATAATACAAACAGCGCACATAGTCAAGATTTATATAACCGAAAGTAACAAAAACCATAAAGAGAGAGAAACCTGTTTGTGCAATTCTTCCAAAACTGTTCTGTTATTTTGTATATTGAACGCGCAGGTGCATTATGTTAAAATAAAATATCTATAATTTATAATCGGGGAGGACTGCGTATTGGACAACCCCCTTCTGATTGCAACGGCGGCAGCGGGCGCGCTGAACCTTATTCTGCTTATAATTCTCGCGGTTGTAATCATTAAAAATCTCCGCACGGCGGAAAAGATGCAGCACCTTGAAGACGATCTCTCAAGGCTCTCACAGGGTATGGGCTCGGAGTTTGAACGCTCCCGCAGGGAGCAGAGCGCGGCGCAGGAACAGATGCGGCGTGAAACGGGAGAGGCGATAGAGGGCGTCAACAAAAAAATGGAAGCGCTCAGGGTAGATAATTCCGAGCGGCAGAACAGGCTCGAAAGAGCCATGAGCAAGGCGCTCATACAGATGCTCAGGGAAAACTCGGAGCAAAACGAAAAGCAGACGAAGCAGATTTCCGAATCGATTAAGGAAATGAGCGCGGGCAACGAGAAAAAACTTGAAGAGATGCGCACAACCGTTGACGAAAAACTGAGCGAAACTCTCTCAAAGAGGCTCGATTCCTCGTTCAAAACCGTTTCCGACAGACTCGAAAGCGTTTATAAATCACTCGGCGAAGTGAAAGAACTTTCAAACGGAGTCACGGGCAGCGTAAACAGCCTCAACCGAGTGCTCACAAACGTGAAGGCGAGAGGCACCTGGGCAGAGATACAGCTCGGCTCCATACTCGACCAGACTCTGCCCGGTATGTACGAAAAGAATTTCGCCCCGAGAGAAAACTCGTCGGACAGAGTGGAATTCGCGGTAAGAATTCCGTCAAACGACGGCACGGCGGCATATCTGCCTATAGATTCGAAATTCCCGCTTGAAGATTATGTGAGGCTTTCGGAGGCGGCGCAGACGGGAGACGCGGCGGCGCTCGCATCCGCCCGCAAGGCGCTTGAAACGAGAATACTCAGTGAAGCGAAGGAAGTTTCAAAGTATATAAACGTTCCCGTGACAACGCCTTTTGCAATCCTTTACCTCGCAACGGAAGGGCTTTACGCGGAGGCTTACTCGGCCTCAAGCAGTGTACCCGAAAGAGTGATGAGGGACTACAACGTGATGCTCGCGGGGCCGAGCACGATAACGGCTCTGCTCAATTCTCTCGCCCTCGGATTCAGGGCGGTCGCAATAAACGAAAAGGCGACGGAAATCACTGCCGTACTTGCCGCCGCGAAACAGCAGTATGACAAATTCGGCGACCTGCTGTCAAAGGCGAGAAGAAAAATCGACGAGGCGGGCACCGTGCTCGACGAGGCGGACAGAAGAAACGGCATCATAAAAAAGAAACTGGGCTCTGTTGACGGGCTTGAAGGCGGAAACGCCGAATATGTTTTGGGAATTACAGAAACAAATAAGGAGGACGACAACCAATGAAGGACCCCAAAGAAATACTTGCTCAGATGACTCTTGAGGATAAGGCCGCGCTCTGCGACGGCGGAGACTTCTGGCACCTGAAGGCTTTTGAAAAATACGGCATACCCGAGATTATGGTCTGCGACGGACCTCACGGACTGCGCAAGAAGGACTATAACAAGACGGGCTCCAGCCTCACGGCGAGCGTGCCCTCAATCTGCTACCCCACGGCTGCAACCACAGCCGCGTCCTGGGACCCCGAGCTTATCAAAGAGATGGGCAAAGCGCTCGGTAAGAAATGCCTCAAGGAAAAAGTCGGCGTGCTTCTCGGCCCCGGCATCAATATGAAGAGAAGCCCTCTTTGCGGCAGAAACTTTGAGTATTTCGCAGAGGACCCCGTGCTTGCGGGCGAAATGGCGGCAGGCCTTATTGAAGGCGTGCAGAGTATGGGTGTCGGCACCTCCCTCAAGCATTTCTGCGTTAACAGCCAGGAAACGAGAAGAATGACGGTCAGCGAAGTGCTCGACGAGAGAGCCCTCAGAGAGGTTTACCTGACCGGCTTTGAAATCGCCGTCAAAAAAGCGAAACCCTGGACGGTGATGAATTCATACAACAGAATCAACGAAGTGCACGGCTCCGAAAACAAGCATACGCAGATTGAAATTCTGCGTGACGAGTGGGGCTTTGACGGCGTAGTGGTCAGCGACTGGGGCGCGGTCAATGACAGAGTGCTCGGCCTCAGAAACGGCAACGACCTCGAAATGCCCTCATCCTTCGGCGCGGGCACAAAGAAGATAGTTGAAGCAATCAAAAACGGCGAACTTGACGAGGCCGTGCTCGACGAGAGAGCGCTGAATATTCTCAATCTCATCAAAAAGTGCAGCGACGGCGCACAGGATAATTACGAATATAATGATGCGGACGATCAGCCCCTTGCAAGAAAGATTGCGGGCGAGTCAATGGTGCTTCTCAAAAACGACGGCATCCTGCCGCTTGACAAGAGCAAAAAGATTGCCGTTATAGGCGATATGGCGAAAAACCCGAGATATCAGGGCGCGGGCTCATCGCAGATTAACCCCACAAAGATTGACTGCGCGCTCGACGAACTCACCGCTATGGGCTTTGATATCGAATACGCACAGGGCTACGAGAAATCAATCAAGAAAGAAAAGAAGAATCCGCCTCTCATCGCGGCGGCCGCAGAACTTGCCGCGAAATGCGACATCGCTGTTGTATTCATCGGTCTTACGGATGATTTCGAATCCGAAGGCTTTGACAGACAGCATATGAATCTCCCCGCCTCGCATAACGAACTTGTAAATCAGGTTGTCAAGGCAAACCCGAATACCGTGGTTGTGCTTGCGGGCGGCTCACCCGTTGAGATGCCCTGGACCGATTCCGTCAAGGCGATTCTCAACTCCTACCTCGGCGGTCAGGCGGGCGGCGGCGCAGTTGCCGACATCCTCTCCGGCGCGGTCAATCCCTCCGGCAAACTCCCCGAGACCTATCCGCTCACCTATGCGGACACTCCCGCTTATAACTATTATCCCGGCAACCCCGCGACGGTTGAGCACAGGGAAAGCATCTATATCGGATACAGATATTATGATAAAGCAGGCAAGCCCGTGCGCTACCCCTTCGGCTACGGTCTCTCCTATACAACATTTGAGTATTCCGGCCTTGCGCTTGACAAGAGCGAAGCGGATGAAAACGACGAAATCACCGTTACCTTCAAAGTGAAAAACACCGGCTCCGTTGCGGGCGCGGAAATCGCTCAGGTATATGTTGCCGACAAAGAGAGCACCGTATTCCGCCCGGCAAAGGAACTCAAGGCATTTAAGAAAGTTTACCTTGAGCCCGGCGAAGAGAAAGAGATTTCCCTTAAACTCGGCAGAAGAGCGTTTGCATTCTTTAACACGGCAGTCAACGACTGGACCGTTGAGAGCGGAGACTTCGATATTCTCGTAGGCTCCTCGAGCGCGGATATTCTTCTTACCGCGGGCGTGAAAGTAAACGCCGCTCCCGCAGAAATTCCCGATTACAGACAGAGCGCGCCTGCATATTACACCGCTGACATTCAGGCTGTGCCCGATGAGCAGTTTACCGCCGTGCTTGGCAGGGAAATTCCCGCAAACGATTACGCCCCCGACGCGCCCGTTACCATCGCGGACTGCTTCGAGAGCGCAAAGAGAACAAAGAACGGCAAAAAGATGTTTAACCTGCTGAGCAAGTTTGTGCCCGCCGGTTTCGCGCAGGCGATTGCCTTCCAGGTGCCCTTCCGTGATTTTATGAGTATGAGCGGAGGCGTGTTCAGCGAAAAAATGGCGGACGGCCTTTGCAAACTTCTCAACGGCGAAAAGGGCGGCGTGAGACAGATGCTCAGCTGCATACCCAAAGCAATCAAGGGCGTAGGTCCTCTTCTCAAACAGATTTAAGCGCCGGAGGAAAAGAAATGAAAAAGAAACTCACACTGAAAATTACGGCGGTGTTAATGGCATTCGCAATGCTGTTTTCCTGCCTGCCGTATATGGCTTTTGCCCAGGAGACCACAATTCACCTCGGAGTATTTTCCGATGTGCATATTTACGGTGACAGCCTCAAGGGCAACAACTGCGATGCTTATAAAGAGTTTACTTATCTCTCCAGCAAGGAATACGCGGAAAACTATTCGCTTGTGAATAACGCCCTTGCGGGAATTCTTGAAAACGCCGAAAAGGACGGGGCGGACTATGTGCTCATCCCCGGCGACCTTACCAAAGACGGCGAATACGAAAGCCACCTTGCCCTTGCGGGCATACTTGAGCAGTGGCAGGCGGAAACGGGCATACCCGTTTTCGTTACCAACGGCAACCACGATATAAATAACTCCGATGCCTGCACCTTTGTAAACGGCAAGAAGGAGCCTGCGAGAAAGACCACCCCCGAAGAATTCAGGGAGATTTACAAAAATCTCGGTTTTGACAAAGCGGACGCAACCTTCACCCCGACCGGTTACAGCAAGGACTACGACGGCATCAAGGGCGGAATGCTCTCCTATACCGCTGACCTCGGCGACGCCTTCAAACTGATTGTTGTTGATACGAGCATCTATTCGGTTGACAACGGCGCGAAGGAAACCGAGCACCTCACCGACGGTCAGGTGGGCGACGAACTGCTTGACTGGGTTGTTGCCCAGGCAAACAAAGCTACAAGCGAGGGCAAAGTGCCCATCGTTATGCAGCACCACAACCTTGTGCCGCATATGGATATTGAGGAAGCCACATTCTGGGCGTTTGTCTGCTATGACTGGGAAAGAATAGCGGACACTTACGCCGACGCGGGCATCCACTATGTATTCACGGGTCACCTTCACGCGAGCGACACCAGTTCATATATCAACGACAACGGCGAAGAGATAACCGATGTTCTCTCTCCCACGCTCACGGGTTACCCCAACTATTTCAGGACCGTTGATATGTCAACCGACGGCACCGACATAAAACTCGATATGGTCAATCACGATATCGACGAATATGAGCCCGTCGTATCCGAAAACGGCGATGTTTACGAAGCGCCTTACAAATATACCAAATCTTATGACCAGACCTTCGGCAACGATATCGGCGAATTCCTTGACAGGATTCTTTCCAAACTTATCAAGGGCGTGTTTGCGGATATTTCCGAAGCCGGAAGCATAATCAAATATCTTTCATACAAGGGCATTGACGTACAGTCTCTGCTCACGGACCTCATCGGCACGGACGGCCTTGCGGTAGGGGACTACAACATCCTCACCGTCAGCCGCAACGCGATGAGTCTGATAAACGATATAGATATGCAGCTTATGGCAAATTATGTCAACAAGCCCGATGAGACAATGGAAAAACTTATGGGCTTCGTCGGCGAGCTGCTTGCGTTTGAAGTGAGCCCGTACGAATGCACATACAATCACGAAGTGCTCGGCACTCCGCTCACGGGCAAGCCCTGCACGCTCGGCGAATACGCCACCACCGCCCTGCTTCTCTATTACGGCGGCGATGAAGACGTTTACGGCAAAGAGGGCTACGAATATGTCAAGGACGCGCTTGACAGATTTGACAGCGGCGAAACCACCGAAAAGTTCTTTAATCTTCTGATTGATGTTGTTGTGGATGAACTTGTTGAGGAAGAACTGCTCGGACACATCGATTTCAATGTAAATTCCGCCTTCCCCGAGGGCACCGCATTCTGGCTCACCGGTCAGATTATAGACAAAATCATTTCCGCCCTTCTCGGCACGGACAAGAGCATCCTCAACCTCGCTCAGTCAATTCTCGGACTTCCCGTTGTGCCCAAGGGCTACAACTCGATAGATGAAATCCTCGACACCCTGCTTCTGAGCAAGTATCTCACTCCCAGCCAGTATGAGGCGTGGGGAGCGACTATCGCGTGGATGATAAAATCGCTCGTATTTGACGAAAATCCCGCTCTCAAACAGGATAACAACATTGTAATTGAATATACCGGCACAAAAGATGTTGAGGCGACAAGCGAAAACTTCCGCCTGCCCGCAAATCTCGTTATGAATCTCACCGATGACGAAACAACGGGCGTTACCGTGACCTGGCTCACGAAGTACAGCATTACGGACACCGATATTGAACTTCTGCCTTACAGCGAAAGCCCGCGCTTTACGGGCGAAGCCACGACGGATGACCGCGTGAAATCGGAATATGAGGAAACGCAGAGAAGTTATCCGGGCGCGGACCTCGGCGTGATTGACATACTTCCGCTCGAAAAAGACTATATCAAGCACACCGTCACTCTCACGGGTCTCACTCCCGGCGAAAAATACAGTTACAGAGTAGGCTCCGCCGATAGAGGCTGGTGGAGCGAGCCCGGCACAATCACCGTGTCGTCGGGCAGCGATGAGGCGTTTACCTTCATCAATATCACCGACCCGCAGGCGCAGAGAAAGAGCCATTACGAAACCTATAAATCCGTTATGGACGCGGCTCTCGGGCTTTACCCCGACGCGAGATTCACCGTTTCAAACGGCGACCAGGTTGACCTGGGCACTCACTCGAAGCAGTGGAATTACTTCTTCGCGAGCAGCGACACCTTCCGCGATTTACCGTTTATGCCTACGGCGGGCAACCACGAAAAGAAAGCCGGCGCAATAGCGGCAAACTTCACCCTTCCCGGCGTGCCCGAGCAGGACGAAGAGACGGGCACCTATTATTCCTATGATTACAACGGCGTTCACTTCACCGTGCTCAACACCAACGATATGGATAAAAAAGAAGGCCTGAGCAAGCAGCAGCTTGACTGGATGAAGTCCGATATCAGAAACAGCGACGCCGACTGGAAGATAGTGGTGCTCCACAAGGCGCTCTACGCAAACGGCATTTACTATAAGGATGACGAAACCGAGGCGCTCAGAAATCAGCTCAGCGCGCTTCTGCCCTACCTCGGCGTTGACCTCGTGCTTCAGGGACACAATCACGTTTACACCAGAACCGGTGTCATGAACGCGAATATGGTTGTGCCCACGCAGACACAGGATACCGAATACAACGGACAGACATATAAGATGAAGATTGACCCGAAAGGTACGGTCTATTCAATCATCTGCTCCTCGGGTGTTAAGGAATATCAGGAAGTCGGCACGGATAAGACAAACAAGTACTTCCCCGAGGCGGAGTGCATAGTTTCCAACGATTATCCGATGTTCTCGGCAATCACCGTTGACGGCGACAGCCTCTATTACAGCGCCTATCAGGTGAAGGACGGTGAGGCCGAGCTTGCGGACTCCTTCGGCATCACCAAAACAGGGGCAAACGATACTCCCGCATCAAAGGCGGCAGGCATAATTGATGTGATTATGCAGACCATCCTCTCAAAAATCAACGTCAAATATACCTGGAAACTCGGCAACATCCTGCTTAAAGTGATTGCCCCGATAATGTTCCTCTTTGACAAAATGAGGGCGGCAATCGCCTGACAGCAAAGCGTTAATACAATCCGGCAGGGGAGCACCCTGCCGGAAAAGGAATGAAATATATGGAAAAAGTTTCTCTCAGAGAAAAACTCGGCTACGGCGTAGGCGCGGTGGGCCTTGACCTCTCATACGGCCTGTTTTACTCGTACCTTTCGCTGTATCTGACAAACGCGCTGAAAATCAGCCCGCTCTTCCTGCTGATTCTCGCGCCTCTCGCGAGAATATGGGACGGCGTGAATGACCCGATGATGGGCGCGATAGTTGACCGCACAAAAACAAAGATGGGCAAATACCGCCCCTGGATTCTGACCGGAGCGATACTCAACGGTATTGTGCTGTCACTGCTTTTCAATAATCCGGGCTTTTCTCTCGGCTCAACCGGGCTCTATATCTATGTGGCGGTATTCTATGTGCTCTGGGGTATGACAAACACCCTTGCGGACATTCCCTTCTGGAGTATGATACCCTCGTTTGCCACCGAGGAAAAGGACAGAAACCTTGTTTCAACAATCGCGAGGACCTTCTCGGGACTCGGTCAGGGCATAGTTTCAATCCTCACCTCAATCCTTGTTGCCCTGCTCGCGGGGGTTGCGGGCAGCGACCTTGACGAAATGGATTCCGGCGCGCTCAGCAGCGGCTTCGGCAAATGGAGCATAATCTGCGCCGCGGCGCTTGTGCTTTTTGCCTGCGTGAGCGTTATTTCGACCAAAGAGAGAAATGTGGTTGACCCGAAAGAGAAATTTTCCTTCGGCACCGCCGTAAAAATGATTGCCCGCAACGACCAGCTCACGAAATTCATGCTTTTCGCGATGATTTCAAACTGCGGTTACTATATGACAAGCGGCATAAGCAGTTACTATTTCCTGCAGGTAAAGGGCGACCTCACACTGCAGTCAAAATTCAACCTGCTCGGCAGTGTCGGCTCGGTGCTCTCGATTCTCGTGATACCCGTTTGCAGCAAGTTTATGACAAACCGCACCATCTACCGCCTCTCGCTCACGGTTGCGACCGTCGGCTATGCGGGTATGGCGGCAGTCGGCTACTTTACGGCGGCAAATCCGCTTGTGCTCGGCGCCTGCTACCTTGTGGCATCAATCGGCATAGGCAGTATGTTTGTAAATCAGACCGTTATGCTTGCGGATATAGTCGACTACGGCGAATACAAACTCGGCACAAGAAACCAGAGCCTCACCTTCTCAATGAAGGGCTTTTTGCAGAAGATGGCTTACACTCTGCAGTCGGTTATCATGTATTCCGCCTTTGTTGCAACAGGCTACAATTTCAGCGGCGAAACAAAGGCAACCGTCGAAAACCCGGCGGCAAACAGCGCAATCACATTTATGATGTTCATTGTTCCTCCTCTTATGCTCATAATCTCTCACATCATTTTCGCCCGCAAATATACGATTTACGGCGATTTCAAGAGAGAAGTGCTTGATGCGATAACCCGCAAGAGGGAAGAAATGAACGCGGAAGGAGAAGCATAATGAACATTACGACAAAAGACAGAATTTTCCGTGTTTTTCTTGAAATACTCAGCGAAAAGCCTTTTGACAAAATCACGGTCAGGGATATAGTTGAACGCTGCAACATAAACAGAAACACATTCTATTACTATTACAGCGATATTTATGAACTGCTCGAGGAACTCTTCAAAAGAGAGTTTTCCGAGATGGTTTCCAAATACAACAGCGGTTTCAGATGGCTTGTCGGTTTCTCCCGTATGATAGAAAACTGCTATGCCAACAAAAAAATAATCAACAATATCTGCGCGAGCAAGAGTTATGATTACCTCGTGACCTACCTTTTCAAATCGTGCAAAGAGATTATGGCGGATTATATCTATGAAATCGCCAAGGATAAAAACGTGAGCAGAAGCAACCTCGAATTCATCATTTCCTACCATCAGTTCGGCGTAATAGGCACGCTTTCCGAATGGTTCAGAACGGGTATGGGCGAAACGCCTCAGGAAATCATAAGAGAATTCCTGCTCGTGTTTGAGGGTATGACTGCGGCTATCGAAAGAGCCGACAATCAGAAATGACGGTTATAAAGGAAACTCGGGATTTCATAGTCTGCATTAAGCCGGCAGGGGTGGTAAGCCAGAGTGACGAAGGTGAAAATATGGTTACTCTGCTCGGCGAATGTACCGGCAGCACGGTTTATCCCGTTCACCGCCTTGACAGAGAGACTGCCGGAGTTATGGTGTTTGCCAAAACGCGCGAAGCGGCGGCATCGCTCTCGGAGCAGGTGCTTTCGGGCAGAATGCAGAAGCGTTATTACGCCGTCACCCGCGCGGGGCTGAGACCCGAATCGGGAGTAATGGAAGACCTGCTTTTCAGGGACAAATCAAAAAACAAAACCTACGTTGTAAAAAGAGAAAGAAAGGGAGTAAGGCGCGCGAGCCTTGAATATTCCCTTGCCTGCGAAAAGGACGGATATGCCCTTTGGGACATCCTCCTTCACACGGGCAGAACACATCAGATAAGAGCGCAGTTTTCATCAAGGGGATTTCCGCTGTGCGGCGACCGCCGTTACGGCGGCGAAAAGGCGGAGAATACCGGGCTTTTCGCTTATTCCCTTGAGTTTACAAATCCCGCAAGCGGCTCGGCGGAAACCTTTACCGCAAAGCCGCAGACAGACGCGGGACCATTCAGTTTATTCGGAGAGTACTTTTTATGATTTATTATTTCTCGGGCACAGGCAATTCCCGCTATGCCGCCGAAAAAATAGCGAGGCAGACGGGTGACAGATGCGTTGACATCGCCGACATTTACAGAGGAAAAATCAAAAGCGTTGTAGGCAAAACCGAAGTTACCGGCTTTGTTTTTCCCGTGTATTACGGCGGAATGCCCGAAATGGTGAAACGATTCGTGACAAACCCCGAGATTAAAAACAAACTCGGGAAATATGTATTCGCGGTTATGACCTGCGGCGGCAATCCTCAGGCGGCGGGGCTTAAATTCACCCGCGCTCTCGGCAGGGAGCCCGACCTTTGCGCAAGCGTCAGGATGCCCGACAATTATGTTATCGCCTACGCTCCCGCAACGGGCAAAGAGGCAATAGCCGTGCTCAGAAAGGCGGATTCCAAACTCAGCGGATTTTCGGACAGAATTCTCAACGGCGAAACCTACATAATGCAGCCGAGCGTACCGCAGAAAATCGCCTCGGTGTTTATGTATCCGCTCTATGAGCCTTTCAGGACAACCATGTTTTACAAGGCGACGGATAAATGCGTGCACTGCGGAATGTGCGCGGCAATCTGCCCCGACTCCGCCATAAAAATGGTAAAGGGCAGACCGAAATGGATAAAAAACAAATGCCAGCACTGTACCGCCTGCATAAACAGATGCCCGGCAGAGGCAATTCAGTTTGGCAGGATTACGGAAAACAGAGGCAGGTACAATATAATGAAATTAGGGCAAGGTGATACTGAATGATTACAAAAAAAGATTTCGGCACAACTCAGAGCGGAGAGAGCGTAGCCCTCTACACACTCGAAAATTCAAAGGGCGTTTCGGTTGACCTCATCACTTACGGCGCAACAATCAACGCAATCAGGGTGCCGGACAGAAACGGTGAGTTTGCCGATGTTGTCAAAGGCTTTGACACTATCGAAGGTCACGAGAAGTATTCAAACTATCAGGGCATGACCGTAGGCAGATACGCCAACAGAATAGCCGACGGCAAATTTTCAATCGACGGCACGGAATATGCCCTTGAAAAAAACGAAAAAGGCATCACCTGCCTTCACGGCGGCGGCGAACTTTCACACGCGGTGTGGAAGGCGATTATCACCGACGACACAAGCATCGAAATGAGTTATTCGAGCCCCGACGGAGCGATGGGCTTCCCGGGCAAAGTGGATTTCACCGTGAAATTCACCCTGTATGAGGATAACGCGCTTAAAATCGATTACTCCGCCGTCAGCGACAAAAAGACGGTTATCAATATGACAAACCACGCTTATTTCAACCTCGCCGGCAAGGGAGACATTCTCTCCCACGTGCTTATGATAAACGCGGACGCCTTTACCCCGACCGATTCCCGCTCGATTCCGACAGGTGAACTCAGAAAGGTTGAGGGCACTCCGTTTGATTTCAGAACGGCGAAACCCATCGGCAGAGATATAGGCGCCGATGACGAGCAGCTGAAACAGTGCAGAGGCTATGACTACAATTTCTGCCTCAACGAGGGCGACGGACCTGCGGCGGTCGCGTACGACCCCGAAAGCGGCAGAATGATGGAGGTGTTTACCGACCTTCCCGGCGTGCAGCTTTACTGCGGCAACTTCCTTGACGGCACAAGGCCCGGCAAGGGCGGCGAGCCCCTGATTCAGTACTGCGGTTTCTGCCTTGAAACGCAGTTTTATCCCAACACACCCAACATGCCCGATTTCCCGCAGTGCACCTTTGACGCGGGCGAAAAATTCGAGAGCAGCACGGTGTTCAGATTCGGGCTGTATAACGCGTAAATAAACAGTCAATCAAATCTTTACATTTTGTTTTACGGCTATTTACAGAAAATTAATTATTGTGGGTTAAATTGAATTACAGACAGTAAGGGGAAACTCTCCCCGCATTCCAAGAGGAGGGATTAACATGTCAGCGGAAAAAATACTTGTAGTTGACGACGAAACCAATATCTGCGAACTTCTTAAGTTATATCTTGAAAAAGAAGGGTACGAGGTCTATACCGCAAACAACGGCGCGGATGCCGTAAACGTGTTCAAAGAGGTAGACCCCGACCTTACCCTGCTTGATATCATGCTGCCCGTGCTTGACGGCTGGCAGGTCTGCCGCGAAATCAGAAAGTTTTCCGACAAGCCGATTATTATGCTCACCGCGAAAGCGGAGACCTTTGACAAGGTGCTAGGATTCGAACTCGGAGCCGACGACTATGTTGTGAAGCCCTTTGACACCAAAGAGGTTATGGCAAGAGTAAAGGCCGTGCTGCGCAGAAGCGGAGGAGCCGCGAAATCCGACGTAAAAGAAGTGAGATATGACAAACTCATAATCAACCTCACCAATTACGAACTCACCGTTGACGGAGTAAAGATAGACACTCCGCCCAAAGAACTTGAACTGCTTTATCACCTTGCGAGCAACCCCAACAGAGTATACACAAGAGATCAGCTTCTTGACGAAGTATGGGGCTTTGACTACTACGGCGACAGCAGAACGGTTGATGTTCATGTGAAACGCCTGCGCGCAAAACTTGAGGGCGTTTCCGACAAGTGGGAACTCAAAACAGTGTGGTCGGTCGGCTACAAATTCGCAACCAACGACTGACGCAGTTGTCAAAATCCGCAAAGCCGCTTCCCGAGAGAGGCGGCTTGTTTTTTGAGGTGACAAGATGAAAGAACGGAAAGAGCGGAAACTGTCCGGCCTTTTCAGAAAATATCTGTTTTCCACAATGAGCATCATTCTCACGAGTTTCACCTTCGTCGGAATTTTGCTTTCGCTGATGGTATCGGCCGTGTGGATGAACGAAAAACTGGACCTGCTTGAAGAAAACACAAAAAGCATAACCGAAAACACCGAACTTGTGCTGCAGTCCGAATATATGGGCACGGGCAGGGGCACGGTGCTCGTGATATGCAACTCGCTCTACCAGGCGTCCGATGTTCTTGACGCGGATTTCTTTGTGGTAAACGAAAAGGGCGAGCCCGTTTACTGCAAGCACATCATACAGAATGTGGGCAATTTAACCGGCAACTGCATAGTCCACGATAACTATCAGATACCCGACGCGGTTATGGAGCAGCTGCGAAACGGAGAGGATTTCAGGGATACCGGCAAACTTGACGGCGTATTTGCCTCAAACAACTTCATAGTCGGCTGTCCGCTCGAGGTTGACGGCGTTTTCAGGGGCGCGGTTTTCGGCACAATGCCCTCCACAAACGGGCTTGTCAAATATGTGGCGCTTATTATCCGCCTGTTTGCCTACGCCTCGATATTCGCTTTCCTTATTGACCTTGTCATAGTTTATGTAAATGTTTACAGGACCACAAGGCCTCTGCGCCAGATGTCAAAAGCCGCCAAGCAGTACGCGAACGGCGATTTTTCGCAGAGGATATTCATAGACGAAAAGCGCAGAAACAAATATCCCACCGAAATTGACGAACTCGCCCAGGCGTTCAACTCAATGGCGCAGGATCTTTCCGCCCTTGAAATGAGCAGGCGCAGTTTCGTTTCAAACGTGTCTCACGAACTCAAAACGCCGATGACCACCATAGGCGGATTCATTGACGGCATACTTGACGGCACGATAGACGAAGAAAACGAAAAGAAATACCTTATTATAGTAAGCGACGAAGTAAAGAGGCTTTCAAGGCTCGTCACCGCGATGCTCAATATGAGCCGCCTTGAGGCGGGAAAAATGGAACTCAAGCCCTCGGAGTTTGATCTTAGCAAAATGCTCTTCACCACGCTTCTGTCTTTTGAGCAGATGGTTGAAAACAAGAGGATAGACATCGAAGGACTCGAAAACCTTACCGAAAAAAGAATCGTCGCCGACAAGGACCTTATAAACCAGGTTGTCTATAACCTTGTTGACAACGCCGTGAAATTCACGCCCGAAGGCGGATGCATCTCGCTTGAGGTGAAAGAGGACAGCGAAAAGGTGATAGCAAAAATCAGAAACACCGGCAGAGGCATACCCGAAAGCGAGCGGGAAACCATATTTGAAAGGTTTTACAAGACGGACAAGTCCAGAAGTTACGATTCAAAGAGCGCTGGCGTAGGGCTTTACCTTGTGAAAACGATTGTTGAAATACACGGCGGCACCGTAGTCTGCCGCAGCGAAGAAGGGGAGTATACGGAATTTATTTTCACCCTGCCCAAAATGTAAACGCAATTTTCAACAATTTTTTAACTCTTGTTAAAATATAATTAAAAAAATCCGTATATACTTTGACCATAGCAAAATCACGAAAAGAGGGTTTTATTATGTATGATGATTACGACAAAAACCCGGAGGAAACCGGAGAAGGCACTGAAAACATAATTGAAGAAGAGGCTTCCGGCGCAGCACCGGAAAGCGCGGAAACAGAAGAAACTCCCGTTTACGCGCAGGAAGAAGCCTCCGAAGAAGCAAACGAACAGCCCGCAGAGGAAACTGCAGAGGAGTTTGAAAGCCCCGCAGAAGAGCAGAGAGTACAGGGTGAATATGAAGATATTTACTCCGGCACGCAGGAAACCGAAACCGAAGGCGAAGCCCCCGGGGCGGCACAGCCTCAGCAGGAAATTCCGCAGGCTCAGGCGCAGAGAATCCCCAATCAGCAGGGGCAGTATTACGGCGCGGGTCAGCAGGGCGGATACTCCGGCTACGGCAATCCGTCTTACGGAGCGCCCTACGGTCAGGGCGGACCTTACAGCGGTCCCTACGGCGCACAGGGCAGAACAAATCCCTACCCCAACAACGGTTATTACGGCGCGCCTCAGCAGCCGCCCGTACCCCCCAAAAAGAAAAACACGGGGCTCAAGATATTTATCGCGGCAATCGCGCTCGTGGTTGTTTTCGCGATTATCGCGGGCATAGTCGCAGTCGCCGGCAGAATCTTTTCCTCGAGAAAGACTCCGTCCTCAAGCGAAAACCATGTCACTCAGCAGGATGATACCGAGCCCGGAGATGATACCGCGCTTGTTATAGAGGAAACGCCGAAATCAAGCCGCGCCAAATCGGGCGAAGTGCTGCCCGTTTCCGAAATTGCCGAACTCGGCAGAGCGAGCAACGTCGGCATCCTCATCTATTCGTCCGTCACCTCCGCTTCCGCAAGCGGTCAGGGCAGCGGCATTGTTATGGGGCTTGACAGCACCGGCAAATACACCTACATCATCACCTGCGCCCATGTCATTGATGACGACGGCGTTATGATTAAAGTGCAAAACGAAGAGGGCAACACCTATGATGCCGAAATGGTCGGCTATGACAAAAAGACCGACATCGGCGTTGTCAAAGTAAAGAGCACTGATTTCACCCCCGCTGTATTCGGCAATTCCGACGAGCTCAAAGTCGGCGACCCCGTCTATGCGGTAGGCAACCCCGGCGGCGTTGAATTCTTCGGCTCCTTCACCGCAGGCAGAATTTCCGCCATCGACAGACCCATAAGCAGTGAAATCGGCTACACGATGAAGTGCATTCAGCACGACGCGGCCATCAACCCCGGCAACTCCGGCGGTATGCTGCTCAACCAGTACGGTCAGGTCATAGGCATCAACTCCCAGAAGATAGTTACCGTAAGTTACGAGGGAATGAACTTCTCAATTCCCATCACCTCCGCGAAGGTGATTATAGACGACCTTATCCAGTACGGCTATGTCAAAGACAGAGCAAAACTGAGCATCACATATACCTCAATCAACAACAGCACCCAGTATTATCTGATTGCCCAGGTCAACAACCTGCCCCAGGGCACGCTCATCATCACCGGTATCAATTCCGATTCTTCACTCGTCAACACCGATGCGAAGAAATACGATATGATAATTGCCGTAAACGGTGAGCCGCTTGACACCGCGGACGCCCTGCTCGAAAAGATAGACGAGGGCAAAGTGGGCGACAAGATGACGCTCACGCTCTGCAGAGTTAACAGCGACTACTCGGTTGACAGATTTGATGTGACAGCCACGCTGATTGAAGATAAAGGTAATAAAGAACCGGCTGCGGCAGCGGAAGGGGATACCGAAACGCCCACGACAGCCTATAACCCCTTTGATTACTTTTTCGGTTATGGTTATTAACTTTCGGTCGTAGAATATACGGCAAAAATCGAAAAGACAAGAGTTTAGCAGAAGTGCGAGTTTCGGGCTCGCACTTCTTTTCTTTGTTTGATATGGTTTTTATAAGGAATAATTGTTTTGTCTTTTCTCGACTTATTTTTAACCGTCAGAAACACAGTCGCCCTGCTCGTTGACTCACTTCGCAGTTCTCCTTGTTTCTTCCTCTCACCGCCTCGCTTTATCCGCCACCGGCGGCGCTTCGGTGGTTCGACACCGTATCTTGATACTGTCTTCAGTCCGGAAAGAGCCGTTTTCATCCGTTTCTTCGTCCTC
>JAEEGL016864071.1_pt1 | contig 39074 bp, 23 predicted proteins | sample 9134231 | NCBI WGS metagenome assembly JAEEGL01 (sample SAMN16246548, study PRJNA631951) | gut metagenome | biome: gut microbiome; feature: rumen; material: fiber-attached | host: Bos | place: Iran: Karaj | collected 2018-10 | reverse complement strand
CCGGTGAAGGTAGGAAGCTTAGCGCAAGCGTAGTTGTCGCCAAGGGTCTCCTGAACAACACCTGCATCCCAGGTACCGTCAACGATTGCTGCATAGTTAACAGCATCGCCTGCGGAAGAACCGGGAACATAAGCGGAAGAAGCTGCGGTCTCGATCATCTCCTTCAGAGCAACCAGGCCCTTGTCGGAAGCATAGTCAACGTTGCAGCCGGTGAAGTTACCGGAATCATCGGTATCATAGGTCAGAGTGCAGCCGGTGCCGAAGAAGAACATGGTCTGATACCAGCCGGTCATGTCGATGTAAACGCTCTTGCCTGCTGCTTCAGCCTGCTCAAGGATTCCTTCCAGAGTGGAGGGATCGGTGATGACGCTCTTATCATAATACAGGAAGTAGCCGTTATCAGCGGTCATGGGATAAGCGTACAGAGTGTCGCCAACCTTACCTGCTGCCACAACGCCTGCTGCGTTCTCAGCTTCTACGGTAGCAACATAATCAGGGTTTACTTCCTCCAGAGCGCCTGCGGAAACCAGACGGGTCAGCTGATCCTGTGCGAAACCGAAGATGTCTGCACCTGCGGTAACGTCGGTGATCATGTTGCCGGCTGCATCGCCCTCACCGACTGCTTCTACGGTGAAGTTAACGTTAGCGTACTGGGGATACTGCTCCTTGAACAGAGCGATCTGCTCGTTGGTGAAATCTACAACATTCTCTGCAACCCAAACCTTAACTTCCTTTCCGTCATAAACGGATGCATCGGAAGCAGCGGGTGCCTCGGTCTCGGTTGCTGCGGGCTCTGCAGCAGTCTCGGTGGATGCTGCGGGAGCTTCGGTCTCGGTAGAAGCTGCGGGAGTCTCGGTGTTAGCAGTGGTGTCGCCGCCACAAGCTGCCAGAGAAGCTACCATAGCGCCTGCCAGAAGAACTGCGATAATCTTCTTCTTCATAATACTTTTCCTCCATACTTTTGTGAGCCTGGCTCACGGTTAATGTATATTGTTATCCGGTGGTTATACCGGGGATAACCTTATCCATTGCGCAAACTTTCATGCGCAAATGCGCAACCGTTTGCTTATATTTGTCATTGTAATCTGACCACGTTTTATTGTCAATTTGTGAAAATGAATGAAAGAAAACGGTTTCTTTTGGTCAGATTGCACAAGCTGTCGGAAACTATTTTGTGCTTTCTTTCAAATCAATCATGTAATCCAGGATGTTCAGGTTGTCCGGTTCTTTTCCGTTCAACCGGTCCAGCAGGACCTGAGTTGCTTTCCGGCCAATCTCCATGATATCAAACTTCAGAGAGGTGATGGTCACAGGATAATTATCCAGCAGTCTGCTATAGTGACAAGAGGCCACTCTCAAACCCTTGGGGATGGAAACTCCCCGCTCTGCCAGGTGATGTACCACACCGTCACAGATGTAGTCATCCTGACACAAAATGCAGTCCACTTTCCGGGTGAGAAGTTCATCCACAGCCTTGTCGATGTCATCCCGGTTCTTCAATTCCCGATAGATGATGCTTTCGTCCGGCGTCATGCGGTATGCCTGATGGGCCTGAATGTAACCCATGAACCGGTCGATGTTCACCATCTGATCCAATCCGCCGCCGAGGTAGGCGATGTGCCGCATTCCCTTGGAAAACAGGATCCGGACCAGTTCCTTGCAGGCTCCGGTGTTGTCGTGATCCACCTGAAGAACCTTGGGATCATAGCACCGTCCCACAGTCACAAAGGGGATCCCGGAGGTCTTGAGATAATCCACGAAGATATCGTTCTCATAGGTGCGGGTGAGGATGATGCCGTCCACCTTGCGATTGTTCACCATGCGTTCCAGGGGGCGCAGGTCATTGCCGTCCGTGGTCACCACCAGCAGGTCGTAATCGTTGCGGGATGCAACCTCCTCCGCGCCGTGCATGCAGGTGTGGAAAAAGGGCATATCCACAAGATCACGGATCGTGGGCATGACGATGGCGAGATTGTAGGTCCGGGACTGGGCCAGGGATCTCGCTGCCGCATTGGGATAGAAATTGTGCGCATTGATAAAGGACAGGACACGCTGCCTGGTCTCCTCCCCGATGCGCCCCTTTCCGGATATGGCACGGGATACCGTGCTGGCTGAAACTCCCAGCTCCCGGGCGACATCATGGATCGTCAGAATCTCTTTATTCTCTTTTGATGTCACATCTGAAGCCAAAGTTTCTTCCTCCCTGCGCAATCGCTTGCACAACTAAAACATAGCATGCGCAAATATGTTTCACAAGTCTGAATATTCACCAAGGAAAACGTTTCTCATTTGTGCAATATAACAAAAAAATCCCCTTGGATCGACCAAGGGGATTTCTGTCTGTCAGCATGACCGGAATTTACATGATCCGGTTTATTGCCTTATTTAGTTCTTCTTTTCCTTCTTCTCAAGGCTGTTTCCATACTTGCCAAGGCTTGCGGAATCCTTGGGATTCTCATAGAAGGTCTCGTTCTTGCCGGGCAGGATCGCATTGATGATGATACCGATGATGGAAGCTACTGCCAGGCCGGACAGGGAGATGTTTACGCTGCCGATAGCGAAGCTGATGGCACCTGCTGCATTGTTGCCTGCGGTGGTGATGTCAGCACCGAGGCTGCCGGCGAAGTTGATACCGATAGAAAGACCGATGATCAGAGCAGCGATGATGACGTTGCGGCTCTTCTGGAAATCGGTGTGGTTCTCAACCATGTTGCGGATACCGATAGCGGAGATCATACCGTAAAGGATGATGGAAACACCACCGATGGTAGCTGCGGGCATTACCTCGATCACAGCTGCGAACTTAGGGCAGAAGGACAGGATGATCGCATAAGCTGCTGCGATACGGATGACGAAGGGATCATAAACCTTGGTCAGAGCAAGGACGCCGGTGTTCTCACCGTAGGTGGTGTTTGCAGGAGCGCCGAACAGTGCAGCGATGGCGGTTCCGATACCGTCACCGATCAGGGTTCTGTGAAGGCCGGGATCTTCGATGAAGTTCTTGCCAACAGTACCGCCAATAGCGGAGATATCACCGATGTGCTCCATCATGGTCGCAAGAGCGATGGGCATGATGGTTACGATAGCGGATACCAGCAGACCGCCGTTTACATTACCGTTTGCGAAGAGGCCGAATACGGTGCGATCCCATGCGATGGGAAGGCCAACCCACTTTGCCTCCGCAACAGCGGAGAAGTCAACATTGCCGGTCACTGCCGCTACCAGATAGGAAGCAACGACACCCAGCAGGATGGGGATGATCTTAACCATTCCCTTACCCCAGATGTTGCAGACGATGACCACAACGATAGCCACCAGGGCAACGGGCCAGTTCGTAGCACAGTTATTGATAGCAGAGGGAGCCAGGTTCATACCGATTGCTACGATGATGGGGCCGGTAACAACGGGCGGGAAGAAACGCATGACCTTCTTGCTGCCGTATGCCTTGCAGACCAGTGCAAGGATCAGGTACAGAAGACCGGCACATGCGATACCGATACATGCATAAACGAGGGATGTGTTATCGTCATATCCCATGGCAGCGCCTGCTGCCTTTACTGCGGCATAGCCGCCAAGGAATGCGAAGGAAGATCCCAAAAATACGGGAACCTTCTTCTTGGTGACAAGGTGCATGAACAGCGTTGCAAGTCCTGCAAAAAGCAGTGTGGTGGACACGCTGAGACCGGTGATGATGGGAACCAGCACGGTTGCGCCAAACATGGCAAACATGTGCTGGAGACCGAGGATGGCGACTTTACCGGCTCCCAGTTCCTTCGCATCGTAAATAGTTTTTTGTTCGTTTTCCATCGAATCCTCCCTTTTTCTCTCTCAATATAATAATGTCATAGGGCTTGTGGTTTAGACAAACCCTATGACATTATATTGTGCCATATAGTATTACGCAAGAAAAATTGTTATGGAAATTTCACGAATTTTTATTCTGCGATCTGGTTTCCTGTATAGAGCGTATAATACTTGCCCTTCGCTGCGATGAGTTCGTCATGAGTTCCGCGCTCGATGATGCGTCCCTGCTCCAGAACGCAGATGCAATCGGAGTTCTTGACGGTGGACAGTCTGTGTGCAATGACGAAGGTGGTGCGTCCACTCATGAGGCGGTCCATTCCTTCTTGCACGATACGCTCGGTACGGGTATCGATGGAGCTGGTAGCCTCATCCAGGATCAGTACCGGAGGATCCGCAACCGCCGCCCGGGCGATGGCCAGGAGCTGACGCTGTCCCTGGGACAGGTTTGCACCGTCGCCGGTGAGCATGGTGTCGTAGCCTTCCGGTAGCTTCTTAATAAAGGAATGGGCATTGGCCAGCTTTGCCGCCGCCTTGATCTCCTCGTCCGTGGCATCCAGCTTACCGAAGCGGATGTTCTCCGCGATGGTGCCGGTGAACAGGTGAGTATCCTGAAGTACGATGCCAAGGGATTTCCGCAGGTCTGCCTTCTTGATCTTGTTGATGTTGATACCGTCGTAACGGATCTTGCCGTCCTGAATATCGTAGAAACGGTTGATCAGGTTGGTGATGGTGGTCTTACCGGCACCGGTAGAGCCGACGAATGCGATCTTCTGACCGGGATCCGCCTTCAGCCGGATGTCATGAAGTACCATCTTCTCGTCCGTGTAACCAAAGTCCACGCCGTCCATGACCACTTCACCCAGCAAAGGCTTGTAATCGATGGAGCCGTCCGCCTGGTGCTGATGCTTCCAGGCCCACTTTCCGGTGTGCTCGGGAGTCTCGGTGAGTTTCCCCTGAGCATCCTCTTTTGCATTTACCAGCATCACGTAGCCTTCATCGGTCTCCGGCTTCTCGTCCATGAGCTTGAAGATGCGCTCTGCGCCTGCCAGTGCCATGATGACGGAGTTAAACTGCTGGGACACCTGGCTGATGGGCATGTTGAAGCTCTTGTTCAGAGTCAGGAAGCTCACCAGAGTACCGACGGAGATGATGCCGCCGCCGAAGATGCCCAGAAGGCCGCCGCTGATGGCACAGACCACATAGCTTAAGTTGCCCAGCTGGGCATTGATGGGTCCCAGGATGCCGGCGAAGAAGTTGGCCTTGTCCGCCACTTCGAAGAGGTTGTCGTTGAGCTCGTTGAAGCGCCGGATGCCCTCCTCCTCATGGCAGAAGACCTTGACCACTTTCTGGCCGTTCATCATCTCTTCGATGTATCCGTTGACCTTGCCCAGACGGATCTGCTGCTCCACAAAGTTCTTGCTGGAAGCCTTTGCCGCCTTGGCGGTGCAGAATACCATCAGTCCCACCATCACCAGGGTCACCAGGGTCAGCTGCCAGCTGAGGTAGATCATGCTGGCCAGGGTTGCCACCACGGTGATGCCGGAGTTGATGCACTGAGGGATACTCTGGCTGATCATCTGCCGCATGGTGTCGATATCGTTGGTGTAGATGGACATGATGTCGCCATGGGCATGGGTATCGAAGTATTTAATGGGAAGCTTTTCCATCCGCTCAAAGAGGTCGTTGCGCATGGACTGCATGGTTCCCTGTGTCACATTGATCATGATCCGCTGGTAAGCGAATCCACTGAGAACGCCCAGGGCGTAGAAACATGCCACTCTTCCGATGGCTGCTGCCAGAGGCCCGAAATCCGGGTTGTCCGTCAGCAGGAAAGGAGTGATGTAATCATCCACCAGACTTCTCATGAAGAGAGTTCCCTGCAGAGAGCAGAGGACGCTGATGATGATAAAGATCACCACGAAAATGCAGTGAATTTTATAGGTGCGGAACACGTAACCCATGATCCGCTTAAACAGAGCTCCGGGATTTTCGATCTTCGGCTTGGGTCTTCCCAGTGCTCCTCTTCCTCCGGGTCCCGGCATTTATCCCACCTCCGTTTCATCAAAGTCTTTACCGCCGCCGGTCTGTGATTCATAGACCTCGCGGTAGATATCGTTACCGGCCAGCAGCTCCTCATGGGTGCCGTAGCCTGCGATGTGTCCGTCATCCAGCACAAGGATATGGTCCGCATCCTGGATGCTGGAGATACGTTGTGCGATGATCAGCTTGGTGACGCCGGGGATCTGCTCCCGGAAAGCCGCCCGGATCTTTGCATCCGTAGCGGTGTCCACGGCGCTGGTGGAGTCGTCCAGGATCAGCACCTTGGGGCTCTTGAGAAGCGCTCTCGCGATGCAGAGACGCTGCTTCTGTCCGCCGGATACGTTGGTTCCGCCCTGCTCGATGTGAGTGTCGTACTTCTCGGGCATCCGCTCGATGAACTCATCGGCACAGGCCATCTTGCAGACCCTGCGGATCTCTTCGTCGGTGGCGTCCTTCTTGCCCCATTGCAGGTTCTCCCGGATGCTGCCGGAGAAGAGTTCGTTCTTCTGAAGCACCACGGCCACCTGATTTCTCAGGGCTTCCATATCGTACTTGCGGACATCGATGCCGCCCACCAGCACTTCACCCTCGGTCACGTCGTAGAGACGGCTGATGAGGTTCACCAGACTGGTCTTGGAAGATCCGGTTCCGCCCATGATACCCACGGTCTCGCCGGACTTGATGTCCAGGTTGATATCCTGAAGGATGGGTTCGCCTCCTTCCTTATGGTAAGAGAAGGCAACGTTCCTGAAGGAGATATCCCCGTTGGGCACTTCGTAAACGGGGTTCTCGGGATTCTTCAGATCCGGTTCCTCGCTGAGGACTTCCCCGATACGCTCAATGGACGCCATACTCATGGACACCATGACGAAGATCATGGACAGCATCATGAGACTCATGAGAATGCTCATGCAATAAGCCAGAAGACTGGTGAGTTCACCGGTGGTGAGACCGCCTGCGGCGATGAGCTTTGCACCCATCCAGCTGATGAGCAGGATGCAGATGTAAACCGTAGCAGAAAGGATGGGAAAGTTGACCACAACAAACTTCTCCGCCTTGACGAAGATCTTGTAGATGCCGGCGGAAGCCGCACGGAACTTGCTGATCTCCTGGTCTTCACGGACATAGGCCTTCACCACACGGATGGCGGAGACGTTCTCCTGGACGGATGCGTTGAGGGCATCGTACTTGGGGAATGCCTGCATGAAGACGCCGGTTGCGCTGCGGATGATGAAGGCAAGAATCACAGCCAGGATCAGCACTGCCACCAGGTAGATGGAAGCGATGCGGGGGCTGATGATGAAAGCCATCACCATTGCGATGATCATGCTGAAGGGGGCGCGCATTGCCATGCGCAGAGACATCATGTATGCGTTCTGCACATTGGTGACGTCCGTGGTCAGTCTGGTCACCAGACCGGCCGTACTGAATTTGTCGATGTTGGCAAAGGAAAAGGTCTGGATCCGCTCATACATGGCCTTTCGCAGGTTGCGGGCAAAGCCGGTGGATGCTCTGGATCCGAAATAGGCTCCCATGATGCCGCAGAACAGTCCGCCCAGAGCGCACAGCAGCATCAGTCCGCCCACCTTCCACACAGCGCCCATATCTCCGGCGGAGATGCCGTCATCGATGATGGATGCCATCAGGTAGGGCACGATCATCTCGAAGATTACCTCGCCGATCATGAACACAGGCGTGAGAAGGGAGGGAAGCTTATATTCCTTTACCTCCTGTAATAGTCTCTTTAACATAGAAACCTCCTGTAAATAAAGAAAGCGAGAGCTGTTATAGAGCCACGCTACCTATATTTTCTTGCTGTTTTTTTTAATTGTCAAATAAAGGATTTGTAAAATTTAATTCCAGCACATTTGTTCGATTTTTCTATTGACTTTCGAACATTTGTGCGGTATATTTTCTGTACACAAAAAGGCGCCGAAATGCGCAGCGTTTCAAATCGAGGACTGACGGATGCTATGGATAACCGACCGAAAACCTATATCGCCATTGATATGAAGAGTTTCTATGCCTCGGTGGAGTGCGTTGCCCGAGGGCTGGACCCCCTGAAGGCGAATCTGCTGGTGGCGGATTCCAGCCGGTCGGATCAGACCATCTGCCTGGCGGTATCTCCTGCGCTGAAGGCAATCGGTGTGCCCAGCCGCCCCCGGCTCTTTGAGGCGAAGCAGGCAATTCAGAAGTACGAGCGGTTGCACCATACCCGGATCCTGTATATCACAGCGGTTCCCCGCATGGCGGAATACGAGAAGGTCTCCGCCCGGATCTACGGGATCTTCCTGAAGTATGCCTCCCCGGAGGATGTCCATGTGTACAGCATCGACGAGTGCTTCATCGACTGCACGCCCTATCTGCACTTCTATCAGGAAGCAGCTCTGAAGGCAGGGCAACACCCGGCGCATATCATGGCTCTCACCATGATCCGAGACGTACTGGCAAATACCGGGATCACCGCAACTGTTGGCATCGGGACGAATCTGTACCTGGCCAAGGTGGCTATGGATATTGTGGCGAAGAAAGCTCCTGCCGACCGGGACGGAGTTCGCATTGCGGCGCTGACAGAGGAATCCTACCGGTATCTGCTGTGGGATCACAAGCCCCTCACGGATTTCTGGCAGATCGGTGGTGGCAAGGCGGCCCGGCTGCAGACCAATCATATGTACACCATGGGGGATGTGGCGGAGCGGTCCCAATGGGATGAGGAATGGTTCTATAAGGTCTTCGGCATCGATGCGGAGATCCTCATCGACCATGCCTGGGGCGTGGAGCCCGTCACCATGTATGACATCAAGCATTACAAGAGTGATAACCACTCCCTTTCCAACGGGCAGGTACTGCCGCGCCCTTATAGATATGAGGAAGCCTGTGTGGTCCTCCGGGAAATGATCGATGTTCTGTGCTGTGACATGTACCGGAAGAATCTGATTTCCTCCCGGTTCACCTGGTGGATCAGTTATGACTACAAGAGTCTGGAGTACTTCCCCGCTTATGACGGGCGGCTCGCCATCGACTGGTATGGGCGGCTCCATCCGGCACACTCCAATGGGACGGTACGGATCCCGGTGGCCACCAACACTGCAAAACTGGTGACCGAGCGGATCATGGCGGATGTGGACCGTAAGAGCGACCATCGGATCCTGCTGCGGCGGCTGGGGGTCTGCGCCTGCGATGTCAGCTGTGATGAAGGAATGTACCAGATGGATCTGTTTACGGATTACGAGCTGTTGGATAAGGAAAAGAAGATTCACGCGGCGCTCCTTGAGGTTCGGACCCGGTACGGTGCCAATGCGGTGCTGAAGGGGATGAACCTGCTGGAGGGCGCCACCACAAAAATGAGAAACGAGCAGATCGGAGGACACCGGGCGTAGGAATGCCGGGCGTTCGGACACGCGATGCGGGAAACCCGCAACGGTCCGGATTGACCTCCGGTCTGTTTCGAGACCGGAGGTATACTATGGAACACGCAGACAACGATGTGCCCCTCTCCTCTTTCAGGTACCGCAAGGTGTTGGAGCAGGGGAAGCCAAAACACGAGAAGAATGATCCCTTTTCCATCCGCCACCCGGCCATGGACCTGTCCCGGCGGGCAAAGATCTTCAGTCCCTTCGATGCATTGAAGGGATTTGGGGATGAGCTGGCGAGGGAACAAAAAGAAGTGACAGAAGCCGCATTTGATGAGACAATACCTCTAGAGGAGGATGCGTAAGACATGTGTACCAGATATGCTCTTGAAAAAGACCTGCCCGAACTAACTGATATCTGCATCGCGGCCACCCGCTCGGCACTGGCGCAGCGATTCGTGGACACCCACGCAAGGCCGGTCATCACAGATGGGGAAGTCCGGCCCACGGATATCGTCCCGGTGATCGCACCCAATGCCAGCGGTCAGAAGGCGGTGTTCCCCATGCAGTGGGGCTTCCTGGCGCAGGACCACAAGCGGACGCTCTTCAACGCCCGGGTGGAAACTGCCGGTGAGAAGCCCACATTCCGGGATGCCTGGGCATCCCACCGCTGCATCATCCCGGCTTCCTATTATTTCGAGTGGCAGCACTTCAAGACTCTCGACGGGAAGTCCAAAACCGGAGACAAATTCGCCATCCAGCCGGCAGGCTATACCGTCACCTGGCTCTGCGGCCTGTACCGCATCGAAGAGGGCTACCCGGTCTTCGTGGTCCTCACGAAGGAACCCACCGTGGAATTGTCCAAGATCCACGACCGCATGCCCCTGATGCTACCCAAGGAGAAGATTGAAGCCTGGATCGACCCCAAGGCCGATCCCGCAGAAGTGCTGGCATATGCGCTGGAAGATATGATCATAGAAAAAGCCGAGTGATAACCCATCACCCGGCTTTTTATCCGCCATGTGAAACATGGCAAGATTCCCATATTCTTTTACGACTTAAACAGCACTCCCATGATGCTTCGGCCCAGTTGGGCGCCCACATTACCGCCCAGGGTCTTGCCGAACTTGCCGCCGACGGTCTTGCCAACGGTCTTGCCGATCTCACGGCCGACAGTGCCGGCGGTGGTGGAAGCCACGCTCTTGGCGGCTTTCTTCACCTGATACTGAGGGGAATTCTTATCGGGCTTCTCCGCCTTCTTATCGGAAGACTTCTTGCCCTTGGCAGTGGTCTCTGCGATCTCCGCCTCGGCGGCAGCGCCCTGCTGCTCCGTGAGGCCGCCCTCTTCCGTCTGCTTCATGCGCTCCAGGAATTCAAACGCGGAATCCCGGTCGAAGAAATCATTGTAGCGGCTGTAGAGCATGTTGCTCTTGATCTGCTGCTGACGGGTGGAATCATCGATGGCGCCCATCTTACTCTGAGGAGGCAGGATCTTCGTCCGCTTCACAACCGTGGGTACACCGGTCTCATCCAGCACGGAGACAATGGCTTCGCCGATGCCCAGCTCCAGGATGGTGTCATAGGTGGAGAATTCCGGATTCTCCCGGAAGGACTGAGCCGCTGCCTTCACCGCCTTCTGCTCAGCGGGAGTGTAGGCGTGGAGCGCATGCTGGATCTTGTTGCCCAGCTGAGCCAGCACGCCGTCGGGAATATCCTTGGGGGACTGGGTGATAAAGTAGATGCCCACGCCCTTGGAACGGATCAGCTTCACCACCTGCTCAATGCGGGCAAGCAGGGTCTTGGACGCTCCGGAGAAGAGCATGTGTGCCTCGTCAAAGAAGAAGACCATCTTCGGCTTCGACAGATCTCCGGCTTCCGGCAGAACTTCAAAGAGCTCGCTCATGAGCCAAAGCAGGAAGGTTGCATACATATTGGGCTGATTGATCAGTTTCTGGCAATCCAGGATCTGGATGGATCCCTGGCCGGAGCCGGTCATACCGAACCAGTCGGAAATGGACAGCGCCGGCTCTCCGAAGAACTGATCCGCGCCCTCGCTCTCCAGTGCCACAATGCTGCGGATGATGGCATTGACGCTGGCCTTGGCAATATTGCCGTACTGGGAAGAATAAGTGGCTGCATTGTCTGCCACGTAATTCAGCATGGATTTCAGGTCCTTGGTATCGATGAGCAGAAGATTCTCATCGTCTGCGATCTTGAAAACACAGGTCAGCAGGTCGGACTGGGTATCGTTGAGTCCCAGGATCCTTCCCAGAAGCAGGGGACCCATCTCGGAAACGGTGGTGCGAAGCGCCATGCCGTTCTCTTTGTACACATCCCAGTAAGTGCTGGGATAATTCTTATAGGAAAAACCTGCCTTATCGAGGCCGAACTTTGCGATCCGCTCCTGCATATCGGGGCTGTCTGTACCCGGCTGGCACATGCCTGCCAGATCACCCTTCACATCCGCCAGAAATACGGGAACTCCCGCATCGCTGAAGGACTCCGCAAGTACCTTTAATGTGATGGTCTTACCGGTTCCGGTTGCTCCGGCGATGAGGCCGTGGCGGTTGGCCATCTTCGGGTAGATGTAAACATTCTCCTCTCCGCTTTTGCCGATCCAGATCTTGTTGTCGTAAAACATAAACCCTTTTCCCTCCTGCAACAGTTTCTATTGTTAGCCCTGATCCATGCCTCGCCCAAACGTCTGCATGTTTCTTTGGACAAGGGTGTGCATGATCAGAGTCTATTCTCTACTCGTATACCTGCTTTTCCTTCGGCAGATGCTTGATCATCATATCCCGGATCTCCTCAAACCGGAACGGCTTTGCCAGATAATCCGCAAATCCGCTGTTCTCGTACTCTTCCTTGGCCCCTGCGATGGCGTTGGCCGTCAGCATGATCACGGGAGTGTCCGCATTGGGGTTGTTCTCCATCTCCCGGAATCTTGCGAAGGTCTCCATGCCGTCCATATCCGGCATCATATGATCCAGGAAGATGAGATCGTACTTCTGCTCTGCCGTCAGCTTCAGGCACTCCTCGCCGGAGAGGCAGCAATCCACCTGAACTTTGGTCTTCTTGAGAAGTCCGGTGGCCACTTTCAGGTTCATCTCCACATCGTCCACCACCAGCACTCTCGCATCCGGTGCCCGGAAGACCTTCTCGGTGCTCTTCTTCTCTTCCGCCCGGTTCAGGACTTTGCCGATGGCCGTCATACCGATGACCGTCTGGGGGACTTCCACAAAGAAGGTGGATCCTTCGCCCAGCACGCTTTCCACCCAGATCCGGCCGTGCATCAGCTCCACCAGATGCTTTGTGATGGAAAGGCCCAGTCCGGTGCCCTCGATGGAGCGATTCCGCTTCAGCTCCAGACGCTGGAAAGAATCAAACACCCGATCCAGATTCTCGGGTTTGATACCAATACCGGTATCCTTTACGGTCACACAGAAAATGAATTCGCCGATGGAACTGCGCTTCTGTCCGTAAGTAATGGTAACGGAGCCTGTCTCCGTGTACTTGACTGCATTGCTGAGGATGTTGGTGATGATCTGGCGGATCCGGTTCTCGTCCCCTCGCAGGGTGGCAGGCAACTTGGGATCGGCCTCCACCTTCAGCTCCAGCCCCTTGTCTTCCGCTCTCTTCTCCAGCAGGTTCCGGCAGTCGATGATCATATCCCGGGTGCTGTACTCCACAGATACCAGCTCGATCTTGCCGGAGTCGATCTTGGAGAAGTCCAGCACATCGTTCACCAGTGCCAGCAAACTCTTGCCCGCGGCCTCAATATCCTTGGCGTGCTCCCGGGTCTCCTCCTCCTTCGTATCCCGGAGGATGATCTCGTTCATGCCGAGGATAGCGTTCATGGGAGTCCGGATCTCATGGCTCATGTTGGCGAGGAAGTCTGCCTTCATCCGGCCGGACTGGATGGCGGTCTCACGCTCCCGCTCCCGGCGCACCAGATCCTGGATTGTCTTGATGAGGGACATGATCAGTAGGAAATTGAAGCCAAGGGCCAGGGGTGTTCCATTGAAATTGATGGACCGGGACATGTACATGCCCATCATCAGGGCTCCGGATGCACCCACACCGATGAAGCCCACGCCGACAAAGATATACTCGGAAAGGAGCCGTTTCCTGGCATCCATAACAATTGTTATGATGATCTCCGAGATGGCAAGAGCCAGGGTTCCAAAGCCGAAAAGATAGGTATCCTTGAAGTCCATGATCTCTTTGATCTGGAGGTAGGAACAGACATAAACATCCAGCAGGCAAAGGCCTACCGTGATGCGGTAAGCAATTTGATAACGTCTGTTTTGTATGTCATTGATGTAGATGAGAATGGGCACCGGGATCAGCATCATGGCGAAGAAATTCAGATCGCTGGTGGCGGAAAGGTTCCGGGTCAGAATCTGTCCCAGGGGCGAGTTGGCGATACACCAGATGGCAGCCAGCAACACACCCAGCGACAGATAGATGACGTTATTGAACTTCTTCTCTGCAATGGAAAAGGAGGTTGCAATCAGCAGGGTAAGAAGGCTGAGAATAAAAAGCGCAAAGCCGGAAAAGACCTCCGGTCCGTGCTCTTTGAACAGAAGATAACGCTGGATACCCTCGGGGGTTCCGTAGTATGCGGTGCGGATGACACCGGTATAGGCACTGTCCGTCTTCAGATGGACTTCCAGTGTCCGTCCCACATCCCGATGCTCGATACGCACGATCAGATAACATGCGGCACTGGAGGTACCGTAGGGTCTGGTGTTCTGGGTACTGTAAAACGCCACACGTTTTTTATCGACATAAACCTGAATGTCCTGACGGGCACCACGGATACAGACAGCACCGTACCTTGCCATATCCCGGGTCACCTTGTGACGGATGATAATGGTCTCTCCCCGCTCCGCTTCCACGCGCCCCGGGACTTCCAAAGGTGTCTCGGTGCTGTCCTCGTTCACGAGGGTCCAGTCATCTTCCAGAAGATAACAGTCATAAGAGAAAAAATCCCGCTCATTGGGCAGGGTGAACTCCTGAATGGTATAACCGATCAAGCCACCCAGCAAGGTGGCGAAAAAAAGGACTTTGAAAATGAAACCGATCACGGATTTCCGCGCTTTTTTCTGTTCGTTCATTCCCGTTTCCACATGTGCCTGTTATCCGGTTATACTACCTGTTTATTTTATCAAAAGAAACCGCCAAAATCAAATAACGGAAGGGGATTGACGGGGCACTGTTTTTCCGATATAGTTTCCATTGCTAGGGGAGCACGCGCTGAGACTCGGGCACCGCCCGTAACCCTCATTACTTGAACCGGATAATGCCGGCGTAAGGAAGCAAAAGGACGGAAATTTCAGAATTCCATCCGTCCTTTGTGTGCATCCTCCTGAGCAAAGGAGGTTTTTTTATTATGTTTTACACAGAAGTCGTCAACGATTGGGGCGAACTGACCCTCGTCCCCACCCTCGCGGGAAATCTGGTGCTGGCAGCGATCCTGCTGTTGCTCTTTGGACTGGGTCTTCTTTTTACCCGTTCCATGCGGGAAAAGGTAGCCGCCAAAGCAGAGAATGCGAGTAAGACCCGGAACCGTCTCCGGGCGAAGCAGATCGCATTCTGCGCAGTAGCCATCGCCCTGGGCACCATTCTCAGCGGCATCAAGATCATTCATTTTCCCACCGGTGGATCCAGCACGCTTCTTTCCATGCTGGTGATCACTCTGCCGGGGCTCTGGTTCGGCCCCGCGGCCGGCATCCTTACAGGCGCAGCATACGGCGTCCTGCAGCTCATCGTGAATCCCTATGTCCTGTTCCCCGCGCAGCTCCTGGTGGATTACGTCCTGGCCTTCGGCGCACTGGGACTCTCCGGTTTCTTCCGGAATCGCAAGAATGGCCTGTATCTTGGCTACATCGCCGGTGTCACGGGCAGATACCTGTTTGCCACCCTCTCCGGCTGGCTCTTCTTCGGCTATTACGCATGGGACGGCTGGGATCCCCTGCCCTATTCCCTGGTTTACAACGCTATCTACATTTACGTGGAAGCAGCCATCACGCTGGTTCTCCTGTTCCTGCCCCCGGTACGCAAGGGACTGGAACAGATCCGTCATCTCGCCACGGAAGACTGACCCAGATGGAAGGAGTAGAGGAGTTTTTCCTTCACCGGCTTTCCGGTAAGGCGCTCCAATGCTTCCTGATAGTACTCCAGCTGAGCATCATACCGCTCGTGCAGTGCCTCCATGGTGGGCACGCTGTCCGTCTTGTAATCCAGGAGGACGATCCCATCCCCCTCCTCAAAATACGCATCGATGATTCCCTGGATGAGCACCGTCTCATCCGGGAGATTCTCCGAGAGCCTGGTGGCGGAAAGTCCGTAGACAAAGGGCTGTTCCCGCCGCAGGGTTCCCCGGCGGGATGCCTCCAGCATCCGTTTCGCCAGATCCGACCGCAAAAATGTCTCTAACGTCCTGAGATTCAGGGCTTCCCGGTATTCTTTCTTCAATCTTCCGGAGGCTGTGACCTCCTTCAGGAAGCTTTCCAGATTTCCGTGCAGTTCCGCATCGGAATCCGCCGCTCCCAGCACACTTTCGAAATTCAGGATCTCCATGGTCCGGTGATATGCATTTCCGCGGGTGGTTCCGGAAATATGCTCCGGTCCCTTTTCCCGGGCAAAGTCCGGTACATAGGCTTCGTGCTCCCGCTCCTCCATGGAGTGGTAAGCCCCCTCGTCCCGCTCTGCCATGGCGGCCATCTTCAGCTCGGAGACGGTGGTCTTCGCATAGAGCTTTTGCAGGTTACCATAAGCATACTGCCATCTGAAAATCCGCTCCAGCTCCTCCAGCTTCGCCCCATCCGCAAAGGCATCCGCATGGGAAAGCCGGGTGATGCGCTCCGCATCCCGGATCTGCTCCTTCGCTTCGGAAATCTCGATGCCCTCTGCATCGTAGGTACGGATCTGCAGAGGCAGGCTGTCCAAAATGGGCAGGATAAAGCTGAACCAGGTGGTGGCAGAAGCAAACTTATGGAAGCTCAAACGCTCCTCGGACCCCCGTTTTTTCAGGGATGTCGCGTCGATTCCACCCACCATGATCATCTTCTCCCTAGGACGGGTCATGCCTACATAAAGCAGCCGCATCTCCTCCGCCAGAATGTCCAGCTTCTTCTTGCCGGACAGGATCTTCAGGCGGGAGGTGGCGGATTTCTGCCGGGTCTCCGGGTTAAAGTACCCCATACCCAGTCCCAGATCGCCATCGATCAACAGGTCTCCCTGGGTATCTGCAAAACGGATCTTTTTGCCGAAGCCCGCAAGGAAGACCACCGGGAACTCCAGTCCCTTACTCTTGTGCACCGTCATGAGGCGCACCACGTCTGCATTCTCATCAAGCACTTCCGCCTCGCCGGGATCCGCCTCATGCTTCTCCAGTTCGTCAATATAACGGATGAAATGGAATAATCCGAGGTAGCTGGTCTTCTCATAATCCGAAGCCCGCACCAGCAGCATTTCCACATTGGCCCGGCGCTTCAGGCCCCCGGGCAGGGCCGTCACATAATCCAGATAATCCGTCTCGTCCAGGATCTGCTGCAGCAGCTCCCGGATGGTGAGATAAGTGGCACGGAACCGCAGAGTCTCCAGGTACTTCAGGAAATCATCCGCCTTGGGCTCCTGTTCCCGCACCTGACGCAGGCACTCCACCAGACTCATCTTCCGGCGGCTGCCACGGATCCGGGCAATCTCGTCTTCCGTAAATCCGCCGAAACGGGAGGTCAGCACACCGTAAAGAGGGATGTCCTGTCCCGGATTGTTGATGACCCGGAGAAGATTCAGCAGTTCCTTCACTTCACGGGCGCGGAAATAACCCTTCTGCTGGGAACAGTGCAGGGCGAGGCCCTCCTCCTCGAACACCTTGCGATAAGCGTCCGCCACGGTGCCCGCAGAGCGGTGCAGGATGACGATATCCTTGGCACGGATCGGGCGCAGCCCATCCTCCGGATCCCGTCCGGCTGCCACCTGATGGGTCCCCAGCAGTTCCTTTACGCGGGACGCGATAATGCGAGCCTCCGCTTCCGCGGCATCTCCGTCCTCCGAGAGGTCATCCTTGATCTCCTTATCAAACAGGAGCAGTTCGGATTCATTTCCCTCCGCAGGGGCAAACTTCGCCTCCGCATACAGGGCTGCCCGGTCATCGTACTCGATGCCGCACAGATCCGCCCGCATGATGCGCCGGAACACCGCATTTGCAGTCTCCACCACCTCGGGTCTGGAACGGAAATTCTTTGCCAGATCGATGCGGATCTCCGGTCCTTTGATTCCATAACGGTTGTATTTTTCAAGAAACAGGTCGGGTCTCGCCTGGCGGAAGCCGTAGATACTCTGCTTCACATCGCCCACCATGAAGCGGTTGTACCGGCCCACGGACTCTCCCGAGATCATGCTGAGGATCTGTTCCTGCACCAGGTTGCTGTCCTGGTACTCGTCGATCATGATCTCGCTGAAATGCTCCCGGTATTCCAGAGCTGCACCGGTGGGTGCAAATCCATCCGGAGTTCGCTCCATCAGCACATCCAGCGCGAAGTGCTCCATATCCGCGAAGTCCACCAGATGCTTGTCCTTCTTCTCCTCCAGGAACCGCTTCCGGAACCGGATGGTGAGTTCCAGCAATGCCTCCGCCACGCGGCTCACCGCCTCGCTTCGCTGTGTCATTACTTCCTCCGGCAGGCCGAAGAAATCCTTCTGCAGCTCCCCGATGGCTTTCCGCAGGGCAGCTCTGCCCTTTTGAGCTGCTTCCCGCTTCTCCGGGTTCACAGAGTCGTCCTTTTTACCGGGTAGCCGCTGGGCATTGGCGATAAACCGGTCCAGCTCTGCCCGGATCTCTTCCGGCGTCCGGGCCTCTGCCATCCGCTGCACCTGCTCAGCCTCTTGTTCAAAAAGATCCCCGTACATGTATGGGCCGTCAGGCTCATTGCAGATTTCCCGCAATTTCTCATATTCCTCCGCATAGCCCTGCAGAAGTCCGTGGAGATAACGGGTCAGGAACTGTCCCTCGGTGCTGCTTGCGAAATCTTCCCCGGGCTTTACCCGGTAATCCTCCTTGCGGGCCTCCAGGAAATCCTCCGGCCAGGGGAAACTGTCCGCGAAATCATAGAGTTTTGTCACAGCCTCCACCAGCTTTGCGTCCCCTCCGCCGGGGCAGAAATGCTCCACCAGTCCCGCGAATCCGGGCACAGCAGTCACGCCTTCCGGGGCTTCTCCTCCGGATGCCAGGGCATACTGCTCCTCCAGCACGGCGTTCAGCACGTCTCCAAACAGGAGCTTGCGCTCGCCCTCGTCCATAGCGCGGAAATCCGGCTCCAGCCCGATCTCCTGAAAATGGTTCCGGAGCACGCTCTGGCAGAAGGAGTCGATGGTACAGATCTGAGCCCGGTGCACCAGGGTGTACTGTCTCTGGATATGATGGGACTCGGGATGAGCTTTCAGCTGCTCCGCGATGCCCTTGTGGACTCTTTCCCGCATCTCCGCGGCAGCCGCCTTGGTGAAAGTCACCACCAGCAACCGGTCGATGTCCAGGGGATGCTCTTCGTCACACACCATCCGGACGATACGCTCCACCAGGGTGGCCGTCTTACCGCTTCCTGCGGCGGCCGCCACCAGGATATTCTTTTCCCGCAGGTCGATGACCTGCTGTTGTTCAGGCGTAAAATTCAATGTTTGCTCCCTTAGCTTTCTTCGTTGTCTTTCCCGTTATCGGATCCGGTTCCGCTTTCGCCGTGGACCGCTTCCAGGATCTTCTCCACTGCCTCGTCTTTCTCCATCTTGCTGCCGGGACGCTTCCCGTATCCGGGGAATCCGGCCTCAAATCCGCAGACAGAGGCAAAATCACAATAGTCACAGGCTCCCGGACCGGGGCACACGGACTTGCGGCCTCCCAGGATCTCCTTGCCGATATCCCGGGCCTCCAGGACGGAATACCGCAAAATGGCATCCATTACCTCCGGCGAAACCGTCTGGGAATAAGCGCCCAGCCCACCGTCCTTTTTCCGGTCCACGCAGACCACCTCCGAAGTGTAGGTGCCCGCTGCGGCTCCCAGTCCCGCATCCAGCAGGCTCAGCACATCCTCCCGCTGAGAGATCATGCCGGAGGGGCGCATCTCCTTCCGGAGCTTCTGCTCCATCACTTCGCTGTCAAAAGCGCCATCCTCCCGGATCTCCGGGTCTCCCACCTTATAATACAGCATGGCGGCGGGAACCACCTGCTTGGAAGTCTGCTTCTGCAGGTCCGTCACCTTCTGCTCCAGATACAGGGGAAGCTGAAGCTGATCCCCGGTCAGGATGCTCTCGGGCTTCAGGCTCCGGGCTCCGGACTTGTAATCCAGTATCTTTACGAAGACGCTGTCGTCGGTTTCTGCAAGATCGATGCGATCTATAATGCCCGTCATGATAACTTTCTGTTCTTCCCCGGCAGGGTTTGCACCCAGGGAAATCTCCCGCCGGAAGGGTTCCTCGAAGGCCATGGGCAGGAACTGTCCCTCTCCCGCCTGGAACCGGAGATTGTTCACGGAACGGATCAGCATCCGCTGCATCCGGAGGACTTCATAGCTGTTGCGGGAGTTGTCGTAATACACCGCAGCGCCGTAATTGGCTGCCTGACGGCTGAGAATATCCGGAATGGTCCGGCCGGCATAATCCGGAGGGAAATCGCGCCAGGTGTAGCCGTCGGTCTTCAGATTCTCCGAGAATTCCTTCAGCACGGAGTGGAACAGATTTCCCCGGTCCACGGTGCTCACTGCATATTCCCGGGTCTTCTCCAGCTTCAGCCCGTATTGCAGGAAGAAGCTGTAAGGGCATCCGGAATACTTTTCCAGACGGCTGACAGAACCATAAAGCGACAGGCCGTACAGCTCCCGCACCGCCTCCGCAGACAGCGGGATGTCCAGGTACCGGCTGAAGGCTGCGCTCTGCAGCTCATTCCGAAGCGGGCCGTACTCCCCTTCGTAAGCCCGGTACAGAGTCATGAGCTCCTCCTCGGAAAAGCCCTGCTCTCCGGAGGCATACTTCCGCAGGCCCTCCGCCAGATAGCGCAGGCCCTCTTTGCGGGTCACCACATGGTTCAGTACCGGCTGCTGCTCCGGATAATCCGTCTTCAGGTTCGGGAAAAGCGCTGTCAGTTCCCGGATCAGATAGGAAGGGCGCAGGGTATCCCCCGCCCCGTTCAGCGCGGAGTAGGATACATAAAGCTCCTCCGTGGGTTTTGTCATGTTCAGATAGAGGTAGAGCCTCTGGGTGTACATCTCCTGACGGGGTGTGGGGGCCAGCTCGGCTCCGGCCTCCTGCAGCAGCTCCCGCTCCAGTTCCGAGATGATACCGCCGCCCTTGGAGTTTTTCGGAATGTTGCCGTCATTGACTCCCAGGAAGAACAGGCACTTCACACCGACCAGTCGACTTCGCTCCATATCGCCCACCATAACGCGGTCCACGTTCAGGGGGATGGTGCCCACCCGGATCTCTCCAAAGCCGGCACTGATGATCTCGGAGAACTCCTTGAGATCCGTGATCTCCTCCCCCATGAGCCCCCGGATCTGCTCCAGAAGCTGCATCACAAGGTTGTAGATCTGAGAAAATTCCTTCTCCCGGGAAAGATTGCCGTTCTCGTGGAAGTAGGCCTCGTACTTACGCAGTGTCTCGTCCGCCCGGTTCCGCACCAGGAATTCATAAAGGCAGTCCACATAGTGGGCCACCGTATTTTTGCCGGTGCCCTCGAAGCACCGGGTCTGCTCCAGGAATTTCTCCCGCAGCACATTCATGCGGGTCAGGGCGCTTTCATCCCCTTCCATCAGCAGGGTCTTCCGGGTAAAAATGGAATTCCAGCGCTTTCTCCCCCGGATGCCGGTCTGGGTCACATAGGACTCCAGCTCGTCTGTCTCCTCTGGGGTAAAATCGCACAGTCCGCTGCGGAGAAACCGGATCACCGCATCCGCGGAAAAGTCCATGCGATACAGATTTAAGATAGCCCCCACTGCTTCCGCCAAAGGGTTCAGCCGGATGCTGCCGGTGCGGTCGATGTAGCAGGGGATCCCAAGACGGGCAAACTCCCGCTCCGCATAGGGCGCGTAATCCTCCAGATTGCCGCAGACCACGGCGATATCCCGGTATTTGTAGCCTTCGGTCCGGATCAGACGGCAGATCTCCAGCGCCGTCATGTGGACTTCCTGAGCCGGACTTGTCATTTCCGACAGATGGATACTCTTCGGCTCACCCGAATAAGACGCAGCGCCGTACCGGAACAGATTCCGCTCCAGATGCCACACCTCCGGATTCGCTGAAGAATGGGTGCAATAGATGTCCTCTCCCCGCTCGCAGCCAACTTCTTCCGCCAGCTTCACAAGCCCTTGGGCCGTCTTCACGGAAAGAGCGAACAGATCCTGCTCCTCCACAGGGCGGAAGGGTTCCTCCCCCTCTCCCATGGCCAGGGTGCAGATCACTTCGTCCACCAGATGCATGAGATCACCGATGACCTCCATCTGGATGGGGGTAAAGCCCGTAAATCCGTCGAATACCACCACACTGCCGGGCAGAATGTGGCTGAGAGGCATGGACTGTCGCAAAATGTCCAGCTTTTCCTCCGTGGTGATGAACCGTCCCGCCAGATAGTCCTTGAAGCCCCGGTAAATTACCTGCAGGTCCTGCAGCTTTGCCTTCAGAGCTCCCCTTCCGGAAGCATAGCCGATCAGAGAGTCCACATCTTCGGGCCGGATGCCGTACTGCATGAACTCCGACAGAGCAGACTTCACCTCATGGATGTACCCCTGAGAGTGCATGCGGCGGCCAAGGACGGGCATCTGCTGTTCCAGCCCCCCCGCCACCTTCTGCAGCACCAGGCTCTTTCCGGTATCGTCCAGCACCGGGATGTCCTCCGTGCCCACTTCCTCCAGGATGCGATGGGTCAGGCGTCCGAAGCTCAGCACGTCGATGTTCAGGATCCCGTGAGCATCAGAAAGCCCCACCAGTGCGGCCTGTGTGGCCATGGTAAACTGGTCGGGCACCACGATCAGGAAATTGCTCTCCGGGTGCTCTTTGGCACGCCGGAGACATTCCTGATATACAGTTGTACTCTTGCCGGACCCGGAAGGTCCGAAGACAAAACGAAGACTCATGTGTTAAATCCTTTGTTCTTTTATTCCAGCACCAGTTCCACCGGGCAGTGGTCGGAACCCATGATGTCGCAGTGGATCTCCGCGCTCTTCAGGCGGTCCTTCAGCTTCTCGGAAGCCACGAAATAGTCGATACGCCACCCTGCGTTGTTTTCTCTCGCATGGAACATGTAGGACCACCAGGAGTAGATCCCGGTGCGATCCGGGTAGAAGTACCGGAAGGTGTCGATATAGCCGCTCTCCAGCACCTTGGTAAAGCAGTCTCTCTCCTCGTCCGTGAAGCCGGCGTTGTGATGGTTGGAGGAGGGATTCTTCAGGTCGATCTCCTTGTGAGCCACATTGAGATCCCCACAGTAGATCACGGGCTTCTTCTCCTCCAGGGACCGGATGTATGCAAGGAAGGCCTCTTCCCAGGTCATGCGGTACTCCAGACGGGTCAGTTCCCTCTGGGAATTGGGGACATAGACCGTCACCAGATAGAAGTCCTCAAACTCCGCGGTAATGACACGTCCCTCGTGATCATGCTCTTCCACGCCAATGCCGTAGGTCACGCTGAGGGGCTCCTGCTTCGTGAAAAGTGCGGTTCCGGAATAGCCCTTTTTCTCCGCATAGTTCCAATACTGGTGGTATCCGGGAAGGTCCAGATCCAGCTGACCCGCGGAAAGCTTGGTCTCCTGCAGGCAGAACACATCCGCATCCAACCCGTTAAAGCTGTCCATAAATCCTTTGCCCATCACGGCTCTCAATCCATTTACGTTCCAGGAAATCAACTTCATATTACGCTCCTATCTGTCGGGAAAACTTCTCTCAAAATCAGGAAGCCTCCAAACGCTGATTTTATGATTTTGAGTATATTACCCAAATTCTTTGAAAACTTTCATAATTCACTACATCATTATACAAAATTCTATCCATATATGATATACTGTTTCCATGCATGGGCACGTAAAACGCTGGTTTTCCAACACACATCCGGGGGAGATGACATGAAGGAATCGCAACAACGCCATGTATGGCTGATCCTGTTGATATCGGCCTTCATATTGATCATTCTGAATAACGTGTTCGCCAACTACAAGGTTCCGGAAAACCACTGCAAAAATCTGGACACCGGTTGGACCATCACGCGTAATGGGGTTGTCGCGCCCGAAACCACCCTTTCCCGGTATTTCTTTGACACCGCAAACCGCGGCGAAGTCTTCACTTTTACCACCACGATCCCTGATCACATCGTTCCTCATCCCGCCCTCATCTTCTATGCCATCCACTCCGAAGTGAGCGTGAAACTGAATGGGGAAGAGATTTACTCCTACGGGAGCGGTGCCTTAGCAGAAAACCGTTTCATCGGATACGGCTACCACTTCATTGTCCTTCCGGATGATAACATCGGAAGTACCGTGGAGATCACCTGCACGGTAACGGAAAATCATGCCTTCTCCAGTTTCGATGTTCCCATGCTCTATCAGGTGGACGCCTTCCTGAAGGACTACATCCGGGAGAATGCTCTGATCCTGAGTGCCATCATCTTCCTGATCCTCTTCGGTATGATCCTGCTGCTGGTCAGCATCTTCTTTACCCTGCGGAACATCCACTTCTACAAGCTGATCTGCGCATCCATGTTCTCCATTTCCATCGGACTTTGGTCCCTGTGCAGTCACGATCTGATCATGCTGTACTCGGACTCTCTGGTGGTAAAATCCACCATCGAATACCTGAGTCTGTATCATGTTGCCATCCCTGTGCTGGCATATTTTCTGGAGGAGACCTGGCACCGGCCCAAAAAGTTCCGGGCATTGTATCAGGTCACACTGATGATTCAGATCCTGTTCTTTACACTGGTAGTGGTGCTCCAGATCCTGAATCTGGTTCACCTGCCCGCCTTTGTCACCCTGCAGCATGTCTTCCTGGTCATTTCCTTCCTGGGGCTGATCTTCATGCTGGAGGCAGATGTCCGACTGAAGCGGGTGAAGCATAAGGTCCTGATGGGCGGCATCGGCATCATGATCTTCATGGGCATCGTTGATGTGGCCATCTTCAATCTGCAGAAGTATTCGCCCATGTTTAAGAAGGCTCATTTTTCCAGCAGTCTGGCCCTTGGCTGTCTGCTCTTCGTCATCGCACAGGTAACGGACTTCGGCATTGAGATCCACAATATGATGTTGGATGCGGCGCAGCAGGAAGCCCTCTCCCACATGGCATACACGGATGTGCTGACAGGCCTTGCGAACCGTCGAAAATGCGAGGAAGTCCTGGCCGAGCTGGAGAAGGATGCCGCTGCGGATCCCACACTGGATTACGCCATCATCTCACTGGATCTGAATTACCTGAAACGGATCAACGATACTCTGGGGCATTTGATCGGTGATCAGCTGATCCGCTCCTACGCGGATGTCCTGACCCGGGCCTTTACTGACATCGGTCTGGTGGGCCGAATGGGCGGCGACGAATTCATCGTCATTGTGGATCAGGTGGACAAGTTCAATCCGGATACAGCCATCGCAAAATATCTTTCCATCCTGAAAGAAGTGGACGACGCACAACCGGATTACACCATCTCCGGTGCCCACGGCATCTGCTTCCGCCACGAAGGCCCTCTGGCCAACATCACTCAGATCTGTGCGATCGCGGATGAAAGAATGTACAAGATGAAAGTTGCAATGAAAGCCGAGCGTGTTGACTAAGCGTCTAGAACATAAGAAAAGCCCGTAAGCTGATGCTTACGGGCTTTTTGTGTGGAAGCAAGGAGGCTCGAACTCCTGACCTTTCGCGTGTGAGGCGAACGCTCATCCCGGCTGAGCTATGCTTCCGTAACGACAAAACCTATTATAACAAACTGTACGAATTTTGCAATCAATTTCTTTTACCGGAAAATACCTGAAAAAGTTCCGCCGGGAAAGAATCCCGGCGGAGCTTTTCTTTTTCCCTCTTCTATTCTTTCAGGCTGTCCTGGTATTTGTCGATGATCTTGTAAATCTCCACATAGGGATCGGTGGTGACACCGATGTTCTCACCCAGTTCGAAGACGTCCGTGCCGGAGGTGGCAAGGGGCCACCGGGGCAGGTCGCTGTCAGGGGCGGCATTGGGGTCTCCGTTGGGATCGCCGTACTTCGTAAAGTTCACCCAATATTTCTGCATGATCTCAGAGAGTTCGAAGTCGCTCTCCTCATACACCCAGCCGTGGCGCCACAGATTGCCATAGGCATAGGGCAGCTCGCCGGCGTGGAAGGAAGCGATGGATGTGTTGGACTTGGTGAAGTAGTACTCGTACACCGGGCGGTTCTCCGCCAGCATGGCGTTGGTCCAGAGGTAATGGCTGTAGGCGAACCAGGCAGCGCTGTAAACCTCATTCAGTGCGCCCTTGGCCTCACCCTTTTTGTCGATGATAAAGGGCTGGTACTGCTCGATGGAAAGGGCAGGTACCAGTTCTGCCGCTTCCTCTGCGTAATCTCCCAGGATGGGGCGCATGAGGTCCACATAATTCTCTGCGGTTGCCTCATATTCCATGGTAAACAGGTCCGCCTCATGGGCGTTGAAGCCGTTCAGAAGTGCCTGCTCATGGTTCTCACCCTTCGCATAGGTCAGATAAGGCTGCTCCACCAGCGCATAGCCATCCACCGTCATAGCGGAATTGGTGTGCCGGGTGGCCTCCAACTGATCTGCCGGAAGCTTCCGAAGTTCCTCTACGGAAGAGACTCCGAACTCCTTCAGGATATCCTGCCCCATCTCCAGAGCGTCTTCCATATCCCGAAAGGTGTGATAGGGCTTTACCGCCAGCACAGAGCTGCTCTCTGCGATGACGCGATTGAACAGTCCCTCAGACAACGGGGATACACAGATAGCGTTCACGCTGGAAGATCCTGCAGACTCTCCCGCCAGAGTCACCTGTGTCGGATCGCCGCCAAAATAAGCGATGTTCTTCTGAATCCACTCAAGGCTCTTGATCTGGTCCAGCAGACCATAGTTACCGGTGGTGCCGTTTGCCGACTCCTCCGCCAACTCCTCCAGAGCCAGATATCCGAAGATATTCACCCGATACGCCACATTGACGACCACGATATCCTGTCTTGCAAGATCCTCGCCACGGTACTCCGTGTACCAGGGCTGACCGCTGGTAAGGCTTCCGCCGTGGATATACACCAGCACCGGCAGGTTATCTCCCTCTTTTGCACCGGCAGGGGCGTACACATTCAGGTACAGGCAATCCTCACTCATCTGCACCCGGTAATTGTCCGTAAAATCCAGCCATTTGTAATCATGATATCCCAGCAGATGATACAGGGAATCCATGATGGGAACGGAGCCGCTCTGCATGGCCTGAGGTTGGAAATGATCACAGGCTCTCACGCCCTCCCAGGGTTCGGGATCCTGCGGTTCCTTCCAGCGAAGATCCCCCACAGGCGCCTTCGCAAAAGGAATTCCGGCGAAGACCTTCACCGTTTTATCCTGATTGTAAACACCGGTAAGATCACCCTGCGGGATGCTCACCACATCCGTTGCCTCCGGATTCCGTCCCGTCACTGCGGGAACCAGCGCATAAGGGGGCTCGGTGAGCTTCAGATTCACCACCAGAAGCAGCATCAGCACGATCCATGCGGGAAGTGCCTGCTTCCAGCTCCACACACCCTTCAGCATGCAAACCTTCCGGGCTGCGATCATGGCAACAAACAGTACTGCCGCCAGGATCCATCCTGCTACGGTGTTCTTCGCCAGATCCAGCAAGGCGAAGTACAGTAATGCCAAAAGACAGGTCACAATATAAAATACCATACGTTATCCCTCCATAAAAGCAAAACCGGAGTCACTATTCTGTCCACTTCATAAGAAAAATATGACCACGTTATGAAGCATCCTCCGGGAACCACATCCGGATGATATCTTCCACGTTCTCATACACATAATCTGCCGGGAATTCCGTTGTTTTCAGGTCTTCCCGGGTTGCCTCTCCCATAAGAATAACGCCCGTTTTAATTCCGGCATTGATGCCGCAGGCGATATCCGTATACAGCCGGTCACCGATCACGATGGACTCCTCTTTTGTAAAACCGCTGCGCTCCAGACACAGTTCCGCGATCCGGGCATTGGGCTTTCCGAGATAAGTCGGTTTCTTACCGGTGGTGACCGTCAGCATCTCGCAGATGGAACCGCAGTCCGGGATAAATCCAAAGGGTGCCGGGCACCGCAGATCCGGATTGGTGGCATAAAAGGGGGCGTCCGTGGTGAGCAGTGCCTTGGATGCCTGACAGAGCTTCTCGTAATTCAGCTCGCTGTCGTAAGCCACCAGGATGCAGTCCAGATCCGGCTCGCATGCTTCCGTCACCTTCAGGCCGTTCCGCCGAAGCTCTTCTACAAACGATTCTGTCCCCAGGACGAAGATCTTGCCCTCCGCAAAGTGCCCCTTCAGAAATTCCAGCGTCACATAGCCGGCGGTGATAAACCGCTCCTCCGGAACCTCCAGATCAAACACCTCACGGAAGCGCTTCACATAGTCCGCACCGCTGCGGGTGGAATTGTTCGTAATGAAATAAGACTGACCGCCGGAGGCCTCGATCCGGTCCAGCAGCTCCCGGGAGCCGGGAAACAGCGTATCTCCCACTGCCAGGGTCCCGTCGATGTCAAACAGAAAGCACTTCTTGCTCATGGTTTCCTACAGTCCTCTCATATTTCTCATCAATCTCCGACCGCTCATCCTCCATGGGAGTCTTTCGGAAAAAGGCGACGGTAAAGGGAATGGTTATGATAATGGTCAGCACGTCCGCCACCAGCTGTGCGCATTCAATGCCCGTGATACCAAGAAAATGCGGCAGGATCAGCAGCACCGGAATGTAGCACAGGCCACCTCTCAGCATGGACAGGAAGGTGGCCACCTTCGCATGTCCGATGGACTGGAACAGCATGTTGGAACAGATGTTAAAGGGCTGCATAACCAGGGCGATGCACTGGAACCGAAGGGCCGGCACGCCGATGGCAATGACTTCCGGATCATCCCGGAACAGACGCACCACAGGCTCCGGGATCAGAAATCCGATGATCGCAAGTGTGGTGAGCAGTACCTGCCCGGCACGCCAGGTAAAGAAGAAGCCCCTGCGCAGGCGCCTGTACTTCTTCGCCCCGTAATTGTATCCACTGACGGGCTGGAAGCCCTGTCCGATACCGATCATGGTGGAGCCGATGAACATGATCACGCGGCCCACAATGGCCATGGCGGCAATGGCCGCATCCCCGTAAGGCTTCGCGCAGATGTTCAGAGTTGCGGAAGCTCCGCTGTGAAGCAGCTGCCGGATCAGGCTGGGGAAGCCCCGGGCAATGATCCACCGGAGATCCCGGAACTCCCGGGTGATGAACCGGGGTGATATCCTGGTGATTGTCTTTCCTGACAGGAACATGTAAAGCAGTATGAAGAATGCGATGTACTGGGAAAGGGCTGTAGCCAGTCCCGCACCTGCGATACCCATGTTCAGTTCAAACATGAAGAAAGGATCCAGCGCCATATTGATGACACCGCCGCTTACCAGGCCGATCATAGCCCAGAAAGCCTTTCCTTCGTAACGCATGATATTATTCAAAACACAGCTGCCTGCCATGGCGGGACCGGCTGCAAGAATGTAGATACCATAGGTATAAGCGTAAGGCAGAATGGTCTCCGTGCTTCCCAGGAAGGACAACAGGGGCCGGAAGCAGGCAAACTCGCCCAGTGTGATCACCACGGCGAACAGTAAGGAAGCAAAGAAACCGGTGGAGCCGATCTTGCTTGCTTCTTCCCGCTTTCCTTCTCCCAGGGTCACCGCGATGCCGCTGCCGCTTCCCTGTCCAAACATGAAGCCCACCGCCTGGAACACAGCAGAGACAGAAACCAGGATTCCGATGGCCGCCGCAGCACTGGTGCCCAGTTTTCCCACAAAATACGCGTCCACCAGGTTGTAGATCATGGTAGTGAGCATGGAGATCACTGTGGGGATCGCCAGCATGGTGATGAGCTTATCGACAGGTCTTAAGACCAGTTTTTCATATTGCGCGATTTCTTTCTCGTCCAAAAGATGCCTCCCGAGCCCGGATCATTCCGAAGCTTGTCTCCCCCCGACTTGACCTCAGGGGGTAAAATAGATTGTATCACACATAATCCCCGGTTTTCAAGGAAACGATATGCTCGAAACTGCCAAAAATCCGTGCGATTATTACTGGTATTTTCAAGAACTACAAGGTAAGATGATAGAAAACCGTAAAATACCTGATACCATCATACACCATTTTACGATACGAAAGGGTTCCTCCCATGGAATCGGAAAACCGATACGAAAATGTAGAACTGTATAACGCCGGCACCAATATGGTGAACAGCTATAACAGCCCGGAGCACTATCCCATGCACTGGCATAAGATCGCCGAGGTGGCCTACCTCCCCCGGGAGGCGGACAGCTCCATCCCGCACCGGGTCCGGGTCAGCTACCGGGAGTATGCCATGTGCCCCGGGGATGTGGTCTTCATCTGGCCCGGCCAGGCCCATGAGATCCTGGAAAATCCGGACAAGGAGCTGGTGGGATTCCAGTTTTCCCTCAGCGAACTCATGGAATTTCTGGATTTCCTGCCCTACATGAGCTCCTACCGCCACATCGGGCAGCTCCGATACGAAGAGGATCCGGAACTCATGGAGGCCATGAACCGGAAGCTGGACGAAGTGCTGGAATACCACCGCACCCGTCCCCGCTTCTTCGGCGTCCAGATGATGAAATGCATCTATGATATCTGCATCCTGCTGGCGGATCACATCGACAAGAACCGCCCCGGAGAGGGTTCCCGGCACATTCACAGCCCGGAAGCTCTGGAGAAGATCAACCTCTCCTGCACCTACATCCGGTCTCACCTCAGCGAGGATCTGTCCCTGAGCACTGTGGCGGAGAAAGTGGGCTTCAGCGTGCCCTACTATTCCCGGACCTTCAAGTCCGTTATGGGAGTTAATTTCATAGATTATGTAAACTACCAAAGAGTCCGTTTCGCAGAATCCATGCTGGCAGAAAACCTGCTCCCGGTGACGGAGATCTGCTTCAAGGCCGGCTTTACCAGCATCCCCAACTTCAACCGGATCTTCAAAAAGGTGACGGGCGCCTCTCCCAGAGAGTTCAAACACTACCACTACATCGAATAATAAAAGACCGGCCCATCCGCATTTGGATGAGCCGGTTTCTTTTCTCATAAAGCTTTTTCTTACTTCGCGATCTTTCTGGCGATGAAGATCACCAGGCATGCACCGATGACGGAGAACAGGATCTGGCCGATCCATCCGTTGATGGACAGCTGCAGGAGACCTGCGATGATACCGCCCACAACGCCGCCGACGATACCCAGCAGCATGTTCATCAGCAGACCGTGCTCGGAATGCATGATCTTTCCTGCGATCCAACCACAAAGAGCACCGATCAGAAGAGAAACGATAACATTAACCAGCCAACTAATCATTTTGTAGAACCCTCCTTTTCACAAACGGCTTTCCTCGGCCGTTCCCCACAGGTTATTCTATCGACCTTTCATAGAAACGTCAATCCGTGATATACACATCCGGAGCGATGACGAAGGTGTAATCAGGATAAACCTCCTCCAGCTCCTCCTGAATGATACGGACGCCCTCTCCGGGACGAATGTCGAAGCTGACCACCACATCAAACCGGATGATCTTCTCTTCCTCATCCAGATAGAAACCATGCATCTGGATGGCCCATTCGTACTTCATGATGCGGTCCCGGATATCGTTCCGGATCTGTGCTGCTTTGTCATCTCCCGTATTATAGGAATACACGCCCACAGCCGCCAGCACCACACCGGTCTCGTTATAAATCTTATGCTCCAGCCGTCTGGTAAGGCGATCCATCTCTTCAACAGTCATGGTATCCGGAAGCTCCACATGGACGGAAGCCATGTTCCGGTCCGGTCCGTAGTTGTACATGATGAGGTCATACGCACCCCGGACTTCCGGCTCTTCGTTCAGCAGCTTCTTGATCTGCGCCGTCATCTCGGCATCCGCCCGCTTACCCAGGATCTCATCCAGGGCATCCATCATCACTTCGATACCGGAGCGGATGATGAAACCGGAGATCACGAGACCGACCCATGCCTCCAGGGACAGTCCTGTGGTCAGGAAGATGATAGCGGAAGCCAGAACCGATGCGGAAATGATGGCGTCAAAGAGAGCATCTGTTCCGGAAGCGATGAGAGATCCGGACTTTACCTGCTTTCCCTTGGCCTTCACATAGGTGCCCAGCAGGATCTTCGCCAGGATGGCTACCGCAATAATAACAAGTGATATCACACTGTAATCCGGTTCCGCCGGATTGATGATCTTCTTAATGGATTCAATACCGGATGTTATACCTGCATAAAGCACCAGGCCTGCAACCGCCATGGCACTGAGGTATTCCGCTCTTCCGTGGCCCATAGGGTGTTCTTTATCCGGCTTCTTCCCCGCCAGCTTCGTCCCCACGATGGTGATGATGGAGCTCAGTGCATCGGACAGATTGTTGACTGCATCCAATGTCACGGCGATGGAATGGGACAGGATACCGATGACCGCTTTGAAAGCCGACAGCAGGATATTGGTCAGGATACCGATGATACTGGTCTGGATAATGACCTTCTCCCGGGTCAGCTCCAGCGGCGCCTGCCGGTTCTTTTTGGTGTTCTCACTCATTTCCGATTACCTCCCGGAACGTCTTCACACGTTTCTCAAACTGCTCATAGAAATCCCGCTCCGGATCATAGTCCGTCAAAAAGAAAATCTTCAGCAGTAACAGATCCAATTGTTTGAGCTGCTCCTCCGGAAGCTCTCCCGCCCGGCCCGCAATGCTACGCACCACGCCGTGCCACTGATCTACATATTCTTCGTACCGGGCAAACTCCGGGGTGTCCATCCACTTTTTGATCTTGATCTTGGTCCGGCGTTCCTTGAGGCACTCCTCCGTCTGAAGGAAATACTTGTGGCCACCCTCCTCGGGATAGACCCGCCCCAGGGGGAACAGTCTGCAGATGGCAGGTCTGCAGCCGTGTACGGAGCACCGTCCCTCCTCATTCAGGAAGGTGCAGGCGCTGCTCTCTTCCACGCTTCCGATGGTGATCTTTTTATCTGCCCTGGGTCCCGGCAGGATGACTCCGTCCGCCACCCGAAGCTCCAGATGCCGCTCCAGCAGTGTTCCAAAGTTCATGCCCAGTCCCGCCTCCAGGCGGCAGACATCGTAGGGATCCACAAAGATGGTATCCGCCATGCTGCAGCAGCATGCATGACACCCCTTGCACTCTTCCGTCCCAAGCTTCACCAGATCGTCCCCGTCATACAGTTTTCCGTCGGAAATCTCCTCAAGATCCACTTCTCTCAACATGTCCAAATCCTCATGGGGACTATTATACCCCCTTTTCCCATTTGATACAATGAACCTTACACCTCGGGGCAAATGGAAAACCACATCACAAAGCGGAGGAGGGTATCTATACCCTCCTCCGTCTGACTGTTATTTACGATATTTTGAAAGATCAAAGAACTTTTCGGGATTTTTTAAACGGAACCGAAGGGAAAAGATCATTTTCTTCTGCGCATCAAAGAATCCTTGAGAATAAGGATCAGACAGATCAGAAGTGTTATGTTTTACAAACTCTACCTTTCTCTTCAAAGTTTTTTCCGCTTCCGGGCTTAAACTCTTTTCATCCTTGAATAAAATACCAAAGAGCTTATCTATATACTGCTCTTCCCCTTGCAAAGACTCATCTGAAAGTTCACTGAAATCCCTGGGATTTCTGATCTCATAGAGGATGGCATCCTGATACCCCGGAAGGTAATCGGTCATTTCCTGATGGCTTTGAACATACAATGCAATATCATGGATGATATGTTCTTTTTGTTCGTCCTTGTCATAGAATTCTTCTACTCTTTTGAAGATTTCTCCTATTTTTTCTTCCAGGTCATCATAGAACGATTCATACCAGTTCTTGCTGTCTGTATAATGAGAGATTGCGTTGCTGATATGCTCCGGAACCAGTTTTTTTATTTCTTCCGGCGTTTGATCGATCAATTCTCCAAGCTCTCCATCAGAGATCGTATCAAAGCCTTTTTCTTTCACTTCGTCTAAAATGTCTGTTGATCCGCTCATGATCTGCTCTTCCCTTTCTTTGCTCTTGGACTGTCATAAATTCACGGGGCCGGAGTTCTGGATCTCCTCCTTCTTGGGAGCGGAAACCACCGGCTGCTGTACCTGTCGGCTGGCCTGCTTCGCCTCAGAGTATTCCCGCATCTTTTGTATCATCTCGTCCATGATCTCCCGCCGGATCATCACGGTGTTTGTTTCGAGCCAGCCCATGGCCTTCCGGAACTTGGGCGTATCCGCAAGGAGCTCTTCGTTCACGGTCTTCATGAACTTCGGAGACTGCACCACATTGGCCTTCACCACCGTGAGCATCTCGGGATGTTCCTGAAGCTGACGGTAGACATCCTGCTTTCCTTCCGGGGTCTTAATGGATCTGATATGATTCTCCAGGATCGCATAGGCGACGGAGTTTGCCATGATATTGACCAGCTCAGCCTTCTGTTCCTCAGTGGGTGCCTTTCCGTCATAGGTGTTTGCCGCCTCATAGAGCTGGTTCCCTACCTGCTCCCGGAACTGTTTCATGACATCGCACTCATATTCCGGCTGCTTGCTGTAATGCGCCTTATCCTGTGTCGCCTGGATCCGGCAGGCCAGCACGGCTTTTCCGGCCTCCAGTTCTTCCTTTCTCGCCATCCGTTCCGGATCCTTCTGGAAGTCCAGCTTCTTCGCGATGGCAGAAGCTCCGCTGACCCGGATGGATTCTTTATCCAGCTCCATATAGGCCTGGCTCATGGCATCGATCCTTCGATTTTCCAGAGCGTTCCGCTTCGCCTGCGGGATCTTCGTCTTATTGATCAGATAGGTGGCGATGAGCGATTTGGATTCCTCCAGCTGCTTCACATAATCGTCCATCTTCTCGGGATCGATCTCGTCCACGGCAGCGTTTCTCGCCTGAACCACTTCCCGGACGCTCTTCAGGGCATTGTCGTAAGCCTTACTTCCGATGAAGAATCCACGGTTTGCATCCACCACCAGATTCAGCGCCTTCTCCATATCCCCAACGCCTTCCTTGATCTGATGCAGATAGTCATCCAGTGCAGTCTCCTTGGCCGCCTGGGCCTGAAGGTTGTTGACGACGGGAGCCCCCACCGCCTTGGCGAAGATGCCCATGGTGTATAAGGGACTGCCCAGTCCGAAATCACCCAGTTCCTCTTCCTTCACCACCCGGAGATGGCCTTCCTCCACAAGGCCTGCGGCCTTATCCTTGAAGTATTCCCTTCCGGCCTGGATCTGTCCCTGCAGCTGATGGGTTCTCTCCCAGGCTGCATCGATCTCTTCTTTGGAGAGGCCGTAAGGACTTAATACTGTTTCCAGGAGAGCCGGTGTCAGGGTCATTACTTTCTGAGCCATATGCTCGGTGATGATGCCTATCTTGCTGGGATCCAGGACATAGCCTCCATCATGGGGAATGAAGGAGAAGTCGTTGTCGATTCCCTGCACACCGATGAATTTCGGCGGGGTGCCGTTGTCAAACTGATAGAAGAAGTTCCGGTTGTGCCGGTCTATATTTCCGCAGATGACATCCAGCACCTGAAGGTCCGCCAGGGAAGTCAGGGACTCCTTGGTGACCATCTGATCCGCTGTCACTTTGCTCAGCGGATTCAGAGGACTGGGGTCTGACGCATCCCAGCCTTCCGCAAAGCTCATGAAGGTTCCGGTGATCTCCTTGCCATCGTTGACGATGGTCATGGGCCGTGAACCTGCCACCAGATGGCTGGCACCCAGGATATCCGCCACCGTGGACATGGCACTGTTCCGGCGATCCAGATTCCCCTTCAGACCATTTCGGTTATAAAGAGCCGCCGTGTTCAGAGGTGCCATTTCGCGGATGACATCCGCGACAAAATCCGCGCCCGCATTGGTCTTCAGGATCTCTACCTCGTTCTCGGGCAGATCCTCATATTCCGAAATGAGATTATTCAGGAGTTTGGACTTATCCTTACTCCGAACCTGATCTCTGGAGAGTTTGAAGATGTTGGCACCGTTACCGATGTAAGCGCCTGCCACACCTTCCACCATCAGACTGTTCAGTTCTCTGGTAACAACGTCTCTCGCAACTGCCGCCAGATCGGGGCGGTTATACTTCTGAACTGCCTTCTGAATAGCAGCTTCCATCAGGGTCTTAGCGTCCTCCAGGGTATAGGTCTCAGAATTGGGGGTGAAGAATCCCTTCATCTGTTTTCCGTCCGGTCCGGGGACATCGATGCGGAATCTGGTGGAAGCCATATCTCCCGCATTCTTCAAAGGACCGTTCACCGTCGCCGTGAGGTTTCGGCCACTTTTCAGCATATCCGAAAGGCTGGCTTCCTCCCCCTGCTTTGCAGCGGAGAGTCCGGCGATATCCTGTCCCACCACCGTCTTTAAGCCGTTCATCATGGAAGCCACATTGGCCGCAGCCTGGTTTCCCTCCTGGGGCTTGAAAGCACCGATGGCATCCGCCAGCTTCACATAAGCTTCCCGGATCCGGGTGTAATCCTCCTCCGTCACCTTGGGAAGATTGCCTTCCTGATCTGCCTCATAGAAAGGCGCTGTCATTTCCTGCACCGCACGCAGTTCATTCAGGACTGCCGTCAGCTGCTCCCGGTTCTCCGGGGACATACCTTCCTTGTTCTGCTCCATCTGATCATAAAAAGCTCCGGTCCACTTGGAGGTTGCACTTGCACCGGGCAAAGTCATCTCCAGATTCTCTCTCCGGGTTGCCATGCGGTTCCGGAATTCCGGCGTGGAATTTTCCGGGATCTTGCTTTCCAGGCCCCGGAAGGCCTCCAGTAACTGCTGGTAAGCCGGAGTATCCCGTTCGGCGTTGTGCAGCTTCAGAGTCCGTGTGAAAGCTTCCTGAGCCGCAATGAGGATTTGCTCCGTCAGTTTCGGATCCTTGCCCTGCACTTTGGCAAGGAGGCTTTCCGTCCGGGCGATCATGCCGTCATAGTCCGCATGCTCCGCCGCATAGTGATCCAGGGAAAAATCCTCCCCACGGAGCATATCTTTGTCCACATTTTTGCCGTCGATCAGGGCGGAAACCGGTTCGTCCCCGGGCTTTACGGTGATCAGATTCTGCAGGGTACGAAGCACCTGTTCCGGGGCGTCTTTCCGGCTCAGCACACCAAAGCGTCCCCGCTCCAGGTTCAGCAGGTTGTCATGATACTGGCCCAGAAGTCTGGCGCGGATCATATTTTCCTGCTGGCGCTCCTTGTCGGGATCGCAGTCGTTAAGGAATTCCGCGGTACGGGCAGCTCCGATGTCCACCGACTTCAAGGCGATGTTCATGGCATGCCTGCCGTTAAAATCAAAGAGCATATCCAGGGTGGTATCGAAGGGCTGATCCTGCGTCAGGGTATCCAGGGAATTCTGACGGATCTTCTGCTCCATGGTTTTGTACGCAACGCCCAGGGGATTCTCAAGGTATTCCTCCATGGAGATCTCCGGATGGGTATGGAGGAAGACATAGATCAGGAAGGCACCGTTCACGGCACCGGTAGCTGCAATATCAAAGGTCAGCTGTGCCGGCAGATCCTTGTTCCGGCAGCTGTCCAGGTTGCCGGGGAACAGAGTGGGATCCAGTCCCAGATTCTCTTTGGCGATGGAGTAGAGCTGCTCCATGTCCTGCCAGTTCTTCCGATGTTCTTCGCCGGCTGCGATGATCTCATCGATATTGCCACCCTTGATGGCATTTTCCAGTTTCTTCCTTCCCTGATTGAACTGCAGGAAGCCGTAAATCTTATAGCTGTCCTCACCGGGGGCTGCCTCTCCGGGCTTCAGGATCTGCATCTCCTTCATCTTGCCCACCAGCCGGCGGATGCCGGTCTTCAGGGCATCACTGATCTGAACGCCGTTTTCCTTGATTTCCTGCATCACGGCTTCCTGACCTTGAGAGATGTAGACCTTGTCCTTCTGTATTTTTTCTTTGGGATCGGTAAAGACTTTATCGTATTTTCCATTCTGGAAGATTGGCGCTGTTTCCGTCAGGATCTTCTCATGGCTCACTGCACCCAGATGCTGGACATACTTCTCTTTTTCCCGCATCTCGTCATGGGTCTTCGGATCCAACCGGGTGAGGTGCGTGTCTGCGAAGGCCAGTGCATCCAGCAGCTGCTGCCGCTTCTCCGGGTTGTTTGCCAGTTCGGTGTTCGCTCTTCCCCGAAGGGTCTCGATCTCGCTATGCAGATAGGAAACCTGCTGCTCTTCCACCGGAATTTCCAGAATATCCCGGTAGGTTTCCAGTTTCTGCTCCAGGGTATTTCTGGTGGCAGGGGTCAGGGAGTCTTCCAGATGGCGCATCAATTCTTCCTTGTTGTTATCGCTCACGACCGCCTGCAGGGCGGATGCCACACGGATCTTCTCGATCTGTTGTTTGGAAAGGGTGGATTCCGCAAGGCGCACGAGCGCCGTCTGGGAGGACTTGCGGGTCCTCATGGCTTCGTTGTACTTCGCCGGGTACTTTTCCTTCAGGATCTTGATGAGGGAGTTTTTGTATATGCCACTTCGGGTGGTATCCTCATACTTCTGCTGCGCTGCTTCGGGACTTCCATAGCAACGCTCCAGGAAATTCATCACTTCCCGGGTGGTCATATTTGCTTCCAGAAGGGCGTTTTTCACGAAGCTCAGCTTCCGTTCAAAGCGCTCCTTGCTGTCGTTGTATTCCATGGCCTGCTGCCGCTGTGTGTACTCATCCGGCATGTTCCGGCCAATATGCTGCACATTCTGAAATAACAGGTCTGTTAGTCTACCCATACGCCTTTGCCCCTCCCAGGCAAACAGTGTTTGATCCGTTGGACGCTCCGCCGGAAGCCAACTGCCCTCTGCAGGACTGCTCCGTCAATGGATGGTTCCAACGGAAAATAGGTTTATGCGGTTATACTCTGCGGGGTCGCGGACACTCGACGTCCGTGTCTCGTTGTCCGCTGAAAACAGCATCGTGCTGTTTTCTCCCCTTGCATTTGTGACAATATTTTCCGGGAACCATCACATCTCCTGCGCAATTGTCCTGCAGAGGGCAGTTGGCTCCCGGCGGAGCTTCCTATGAAGCATCAATCCGAAAACGGATTGTGGGAAACGATACTACTTATTATACTATGAGAGTGACCGAAAAGTTGCGTTTTGTGCAAATATTTTTGTGTTTTATAGATATTGTATGAAATGTTTCAAACAAGTAATTCAACTTTCGGAAAGAATTCATGAGGAACGAGGTCGAAAGACATGAGAAATAAAGAGATGATAAAGAGAAACGGGCTCCGGGCGGCTGGATTACTGCTGGGGATGACGATGCTGGCCGGGTGCGGGGATGGAACAACAGCCGAAGTGCCACAAGTGATCGAGGGAACTCCGATCGCGGAGGGAAATGATTCCACAGATACCCCTGTTTCCAATTCTACTTCTCCGAGTGCAGACGCTGTTGCTACCCTAGACTCAAATTCAGACACCATCGAGACTACTGAAACCACTGATTCAACAACTTCTTCTCCTACAACCACCGCTTCCACCGTCCGGATCCGTATGGTGGGGGATATTCTCTTGCACACCCCTGTGGAAAATGCCTCCAAGCGGGAGGATGGCTCTTACGATTATGCCGCCATCTTCGGCCATACCAGAGGCCTGATTTCCGAGGCGGATGTGGCTCTGGTAAATCAGGAGGT
>JAEEGL012003374.1_pt1 | contig 39076 bp, 36 predicted proteins | sample 9134231 | NCBI WGS metagenome assembly JAEEGL01 (sample SAMN16246548, study PRJNA631951) | gut metagenome | biome: gut microbiome; feature: rumen; material: fiber-attached | host: Bos | place: Iran: Karaj | collected 2018-10 | reverse complement strand
GCTTTGCCTATCTGTGCGATGCAGAAAGGAATCTTCATGCGGCCGCTCTTCTGCACGTTGAGGAAGTTGACGAAGATGCCCTGCGCCGTCTCGGGACGGAGGTAGAGGGTGTCGCTGTCGTCGATGACGGAGCCCATCTTGGTGGCGAACATGAGGTTGAACTGACGCACGTCTGTCCAGTTGCGTGTGCCGCTGATGGGGCATACGATGCCGAGGTCGAGTATGAGCTGCTTAAGGCCGTCGAGGTCGTTGCGGTTCATGCAGTCGGCATAGCGGGCGTGTATTTCGTCAATCTGCTTCTGGTGTTCGAGCACGCGGGCGTTGGTGGTGACGAACTGGTTGCGGTCGAAAGCGTCGCCGAAGCGTTTGTGGGCCTTCTCGCACTCTTTGTTTATCTTCTCCTCAATCTTGGCGATATGGTCTTCGATGAGCACGTCGGCGCGGTAGCGCTTCTTCGAGTCCTTGTTGTCGATAAGGGGGTCGTTGAAGGCGTCGACATGGCCAGAGGCTTTCCATATCTTGGGGTGCATGAAGATGGCGGAGTCGATGCCGACGATGTTCTCGTGATACTGCACCATGGCTTTCCACCAGTACTGCTTGATGTTGTTTTTCAGTTCGGTGCCCAGCTGTCCGTAGTCATAGACGGCGCCGAGCCCGTCGTAGATCTCGCTCGACGGGAAGATGAAGCCGTACTCTTTGGCGTGGGACACCACTTTTTTGAATATTTCTTCTTGATTAGCCACTTTTCGAATTGAAAATTGAAAGTTGAAAATTGAAAATAGTGTGTTATTTATTCGAAATTCAAAATTGTTGTTACTTCCACTCGATGGGGATGTTGTGGATTTCCATGATGCCGCGGTCGGCGTTGTGTCGGCAGCCCCAGTCGCTTTGCTCGTTGGAGTAGGTGTAGTCGAGGTTGAAGACTTTGATTTCCTTGACGTCGGTGGGCAGCACGCTGGTGAAGGTGTATTTGAGCGGTGTGTTCTGAGGCGCCGTCTCGGTCTTCATCTTCACGCGCTCAACGTTGTAGGTGTTGCCTTTGGAGTCGTAGATTTTGTCTTCTCTGGAGTCGCCGAGCGCCATGCGGGTTTCGCCTCCGATGTTGCAGACGGTGGTGAGCTCGATGGTGACGGTGCCGCTGGTTTTGTCACCGGTGCATGAGACGATGTTCAAATCGACATTGCCCATAAGCTCGAACGGCACGCGGAAATAGGTCTTTGCAGCGGGTTTCTCCCATGCGATGGGAACGTTGCGGAACTCGATGGGGGCGTTGTTGCCGCTGTGCACTAGGAAGTTGTAGTTGCCTGCGTTGATGTGGTAGGGCAGCACGATGGACTTGAGCATCTGGGTGTTGGGGTCAACGCCTTCCATTCCGAAGATGAAGGTGCAGGGAATGCCCTGGGGGATGTCGCTCTTGTGGAGTGTTCCGCCAGGTTTCACACGACGGGTGCGGTACTGCTTGCCGGCAGCGTCGTAGGCGCGTCCTTCCCAACCTCCAGCGATGTTGGCGTTGAGCATGAAGTTGTTGGGTGTGAGCGTGATGGTCAGCGCCACCTGTCCCGACTGGGGATAGCCGACGCAGGAGACAATCTTAATGTCAACGGCCTCGGTGACTTTCGGGGGTGCTACGAGTTCGGTTTGTGCGTTGAGGCCAAAAGCCGCGGTGAGTAATGCCAATGATAAAAGAATTCGTTTCATGATTGTGATTTTATTGGTTTGTTTTTTGTTGATATGTTGATATGTTGATATGTGGGCAGTGACCAGTTATTGGTGACCAGTGTTGTCTGCTGAGCACTAACTACTGGCCACTGACCACTAATCAATTCTTACTTCTTGGCGGCGGCCTGAGATGCGGTAATGGCGACCACGTTCACCACGTCCTCGACGCTGCAACCGCGGCTGAGGTCGTTGATAGGAGCTGCCATACCCTGCATGACAGGACCCACGGCTTCGGCGCCGGCGAGACGCTGAACGAGCTTGTAGCAGATGTTGCCGCTCTGGAGGTCGGGGAATACCAGCACGTTGGCTTTGCCGGCGATATCACTCTTCGGGGCTTTGGATGCACCCACTTTCGGCACGATGGCGGCGTCGGCTTGCAGCTCGCCGTCGAGTTTCACGTTCGGGTCGAGTTCGTGTGCCACACGGGTGGCTTCGATGACTTTGTCAACGAGTTCGTGCTTGGCGCTGCCCTTGGTGCTGAAGCTCAGGATGGCCACGCGGGGCTCTTCGAATCCGGCGATGGCTTTGGCTGTCTGGGCGCTGACGACTGCAATCTGTCCCAGCTCTTCGGCCGAGGGGCACGGGGTGGCTGCGCAGTCGGCAAAGACGAACATGCCGTTTTCGCCATAGGTCTGGTCTTTCAGAATCATGATGAAAGCACCGCTCACCACGCTGACGCCAGGGAGGGTTTTGACTATCTGGAAGGCGGGACGCAGCACGTCGCCGGTGGCGTTGCGGGCACCAGCCACCTCACCGTCGGCGTCGCCGTTCTTGATAAGCAGGCAGGCGAGGTAGAGGGGGTCTTCGACCAGCTTCATGGCTTCGTCCATCTGCATGCCTTTCTTCTTGCGAATCTCGCAGAGTATCTCGGCATAGTAGGTTTTCTTGGGGTTGGTGACGGGGTCGATGATGGTGGCTTTGTCGATATTGGTCAAACCCCATTCTTTTGCAAGTCCTTTGATTTCGGCTTCGTTGCCGAGGAGGATCAGGCGAGCGATGCCTTCTTTGAGGATGATGTCGGCAGCTTTGAGGGTGCGTTCCTCGGTGCCTTCTGCCAGAACGATGCATTTGTTGGCGTTTTTAGCCTTCGTGCGGATTTGTTCAAGTAATGTCATGATGTTTAAGATTTTGTTATTGTTTTATTTGATTGATTCGATTATCTAAATTATATAGTACTTATAGTTCACTGACTTAGTCAAAGAACTTCCATATCAGGCCGTAGTAGAAGCCGAAGTTGTTGCCGGGATAGTGGGGTATGAGGTAGTAGTTGGGATGCCCTTCCCAGAGGGCGTTGAGGTGGCCGGCTTTGGCGAAGATGCTGGCGCGTTTCACCTGCAAATTGATGAAGATGTCGCCCCAGATGTAGTTGCCCACCTTGAAGTCGTTCTGACGGTAGAAGGTGGCGGTATAGGGGTTGTAGGCGTCGGCGTAGAAGGCGGTGTGGTAGCGTAGGTCGATGCCGAACTGTGCCCGCAGAGCTCCTTTGAATATCTTCACGTCGGCGTAAATGGAGTTCTTGGTGGCGAAAATCGGCACCCGCACCTGGTCTTGGTCGGTGCTGTACTGGAAGAGGTGCTGCATGTCGTAGTGGAACCATTTCCAGTGGAGGGTGGCGTTGATGCGGCTTTGGAAAAGCCAGGCGCTGCCGCCGTTCTGCACCACGGTGGTGCTGTCCTCAATCCAGATGTTGTTGACGATGTGGCGTGCGGTCACCGACCAGTCGAGCCATTCACGGAAACTGTAACCTGCCTCAAATTTCTGTATGTTGGTAAGCCCTAACTTCTTGTCGCTGCCACTCATGGCCAGCAGGTTGTGGTAGATAAGGTCGGGGTCTTGTCCCTGAAAGACCACTTCGGCATGGATTGTATGTTTGTGAAGGCTGTCGAGGTAGGCCCGTAGGTTGGCGTCGAAGCGGTATCCGTTTTTGTAGTATTTGTCGGCGATGTTTTTCTCTATAGAGGCGCTGACCATTCCTATCTTTGTATCGACGGTGACCGACGCCATCGGGTTGAGGGCGAAGAAACGGGCGCGGAAGCCGTTGTACATGAAGGCGTGCATGAGGGTGGGTTTCACACCGATCATCAGCTTCAGCGGGTTGCGCCAACGGCTGTCCCAATAGGCGTCGTTTGTCCAGTAGATGCTTCCGGAGAACTTGCGTGTGACGGTGGAGTCGGTAAACACATGTTTTTCGCGGTCGTATTGTATGTCCATCCCGAACACACCAGTATTCACCACCATGGGTCGGAATGGTGCGATGGTGTCGTACTTGACAATGGTGTCGTAGAGGGGGACGATGCGAGTGATTGAGGGTTCTGTATTCTGCAGAGAATCAGGTTTTGAATAGATGGTGTCGTAGCCGATGAACTGAATCTCCTCATGGCGGCGGTAGCGGTCGATGGGACGCACGGTGTTGAAGGTCTGTTTTGCAAAAGCGGTGAGGTTTTTGTCGATGCTGCCCATATTGGTGAACAACACAGGCACACCGCCCTCGTTGCGAATGGTGCGGTTGCGGAATATCGAGTCGTTGGTGATGCCGCCGTTCTCGTCCATGCGGAACTTCTCCCAGATGATGCCGGCGGTCACCTGATAACGGGCGTCGCGGGTGTAGTAGTTGGTGGTGGCGTCGAGGTAGTGGTTGGTGGCAGAGGAGTTGGAGTAGTTGCCGTCGGGGTTGATGAGCTTGTAGTCGAACGCCAGGTTCCAGCGGGGCATCACGTTTTGCGAAATAGACACCAGTACTCGGTGCTCTTTTTCAAGCGAGCTGGCGTAGCTAAGGCTCGTGTAGGGACGTTTGGTTTGTATAAGCCACAGGTTTTCGGGTCGGATGCGGTAGCCGGCGTTCACGTCGGGCGCGATGCGGAAGTGCATCGCGTCGCCGATGGTTTGATACAATGCCAGATGTTGCTGACCGAACACTCCGCGCGAGAGGTAGTAGTTGCCGTTCATCGCGTCGAGGACGTCGTGAAACTGCACCCCCGTAGGGTCGAGCGAGGGATAGACGACATTCTTTATCTTCACCGCCTGGGGGTCGTAGCGGAACATAAAGACGCTATGCTGTAGAGTGGTGTCGGGTATGTCCTCGTGGTATTCGATGCCCTTTGGCTGCCATCCGAGTGTGTCGGCGTTGAGTGTGTCGCTGTTGCCCACAAAGTCGTTCATGTCGTTGCCCGAATGGGGAATATTTCTGCCGGCAGTTGTGCCGTTGACGTTTTGGGCGAACGAAGTGACGCCCACGGTGACAAATGCCCCCATGACAAAAGCCGTCAGTATGTGCCTAAAACGTTTCAATTGGCTGTTATTGCTGACTCTGCAGGAAGCGTTCCACATCGATGGCAGCGATGCACCCCTTGCCGGCAGCCACGATGGCTTGGCGATAATGGGGGTCGCAGACGTCGCCGGCGGCGAACACGCCGGGAATGTTGGTGGCGGCGCTGGGCGACTGAACCTTGATATAGCCCTGTTCGTCGAGGTCGATCTGTCCCTTCACAAGTTCGGTGTTGGGTTGATGACCGATGGCTACGAAGAATCCCGCCAGTTCTATGTGGCGGATTTCGCCTGTCTTAAGGTTCTTAAGGTTGGCTCCTGTAACGCCGTCCATGTCGTTGCCGCATATCTCTTCGGTCACGCTGTTCCAGCATATCTCGATCTTGGGGTTGTTCATCACGCGGTGTTGCATGGCTTTCGAAGCGCGCAGTTCGTCGCGGCGTACAATCTGATATACCTTCGAGCAAAGGGTGGCTAGATAGCAGGCCTCCTCGCAGGCGGTGTCTCCTCCGCCCACCACCGCTACTTCCATGTTCTTGTAGAAATAGCCGTCGCAGGTGGCACAAGCCGAAACCCCCTGGCCGTAGAATTTTTTCTCGCTCTCGAGCCCCAGCCATCGAGCAGAAGCTCCAGTGGCGAGTATGACCGTCTCGGCCTCAATCTCGTTGCCGTGATCGTCGATGGCTTTGAAGGGACGATGTGAGAGGTCAATCTTCTCGATGGCACCAGAGCGGACGTCGGTGCCGAACCGTTGGGCCTGTTTTTTGAGGTCGTTCATCATCTCCGTGCCGCCTATGCCCTCGGGATAGCCAGGGAAGTTCTCGATGTCGGTGGTTATGGTCAGTTGGCCGCCGGGTTGCATACCGGTGTAAAGTATTGGTTTTATGTCAGCGCGAGAGGTGTAGATGCCGGCGGTGTAGCCAGCAGGACCTGAACCGATGATTAAGCATTTTGTATGTTCCATTGTATTGATGATTTGTTTAATTGTTGATGTGCTGATTTTAAGAGTTTCAAGTTTTTAGTTTCAAGTTTCAAGACAACGGTTAACTACTAATTGTTGACCGCTTCTTCACCGAGAAATAAATCATGTAGGCCATGCCACCCACGATGGCCACAGCTTGCTGTGCCCCCCAGAAAAGCCAGCCGCAGGCAAGTCCGCACACTTCGCTTATGCCGTAGATGTCCACAGCCTGCCATACCAGCACTGGGTATGCTCCCAAACCACCTTGTGAGATCATCATGCCGACGCTGCCGAAGATGTACATCACAAAGGCGGCTCGCACTCCGAGCCATGCGGTTTCCTCAAAGGCCCGGAATATAAGCCATCCGCCTAGTATGTACAGCGCATAGAGGCAGACGCTGTAGGTGAGAAACAGAACAATGCTTTTCTTGTCGAGCTTGAATATGCTCCGCAGCCCTTCCAAGGCGCCCATCACTATACTGTCTATCTTGGCAAACAGACGGTTCTTTATCCAACGTGTTCTGTATTTTCTGTACATAAGCACTGCCGCCGCAGCAACCACGATGCCCAACACTATCACAACCCACAGTCGTGGCAGCACGGCGAACTTCTGCGAAAGAACGTCATAAAGCCAGTCTTTTGCTTTCCCGAACATCACAAGCAGGCCCATTAGCAGAATCACGGCGAAGGCCAGTATGTCGAAAAGTCGTTCTGTCACCACCGTTCCGATGGATTTCTCCATTGGTATGTTTTCGCTGGTTTTCAGCGTTGCGCAGCGCATCACTTCGCCCAATCTGGGGAATGCAAGGTTTGAAAGATACGCCACCATCACCGACCCGAAAGTGTTGTTACGCGATGGCACGTGCCCCATCGGTTTGAAAAGCAATCTCCATCGCATTGCCCGCACAAAGTGGCTCAAAAACGTCTCTGCCATCACTGCCGCCACCCACCACCAGTTGGCTTCAAGAAACGAATTCCATATCGAAGCTCTCTGGTCGGGTGAAAGTTTCAGCAGAAACCAGTAGATAAAAAACAATCCGATGCCGAAGAATATCACAAATTTCAACACGTCGCCAAGTTTCAGGCGTCTTTTGTTCGTGTTGTGGCTCTCCTTACACATTTGTCTATTCACAATTCACCAATCTTGTTTTCCTTCGGGAAGATGACGGTCGGATGCCACTTCTTCGCCTCGTCGAAATCCATTATGGCATAGGATGCGATTATAATCAGGCTCCCGACGGGTGCTTTGTGGGCGGCGGCTCCGTTGATGCCTATGATGCCGCTGCCGCGTTCTCCCTTTATCGCGTAGGTGCTGAATCGTTCACCGTTGGTGATGTTGTAGATGTCAACACGCTCGTTCTCTATAATGTTGGCAGCCTCCATCAACGCCTCGTCGATGGTTATGCTTCCGATATAGTCGAGGTCGGCCTCGGTGACTTTCACTCGGTGAATTTTCGATTTGAGTATCTCGATTTGCATTGGGTGTGTTGGAATGTTGATGTGTTCAATGTTTGTATGACTGCGGGTCCCTGTTTACAGAGGCTTGGTTCTGGCTGGGTATTAAAACAAGATGAAATAGAGTAGCAGGCAGGCCAGGAGTGCGTAAATGATAATCTTGCCGCCCGACACGGGTTTCATATATTCGGTGTCACTGATGTCGAAACGTCGGCGTATCTTTATTTTTCGTGTCCTATTGCCTTGTTCTGCTGCGGGTGCCTCGTCGGTGTATTTGTCGATGACGGCGTTGTCTGCACTAATCGATGACTGTTCTTCCGTGGCCTCGGCTTGTCCGCTGGCACCTGCTTGAAATCTCGGCTGGTAGTTGAATGTGGGCATCTTGCGGCGACGGAACAAATCCTTGAACCCCAGCTTGCGGCTATCCTGCTTCTCTCCGTCTTCGATATCTCGCACTTTACGTTCAAAGTACTCCAACTCGGCATCAGTTGCCACAGATTGCTGTCCACTGTCTGCCGTCCTCTCTTCGCTATACTTTCTCTTTATCTCCTCCCACTTCTCCTTCTCGGGATCGTAGAATCGCGGCGTGTAGTGGAACTGACGCGGTTTGGGTGTGTAAAACATCGGCATGGTACGAGATGAAAATTGAAATTATAAAGACTAAACGTTTTTAGTTTAAAAGTTGACAGGCCTCTGACTACCGACCATTCAAAACTCACTCACGACCTGATCCATTATCACGTCGTGGGGTTCTACGGGCACGTCCTTCACAATCTGGAAGTCGAATGCCACACCTATCTTGTACGCCTTCGTAGTGTTTTTCAGCAGGCGATCGTAGAATCCGCGTCCGCGCCCCATGCGGTGCCCTTCACTGTCGAAAGCCACACCTGGAACGACAATCACATCAACGCTCTCCATGTCTGTGAACTCTTCGCCTGTGGGTTCGCCGATTCCGAACTGTTCTCCGCTGCGCATACATTTCTGACCGGTGTATTGTCTTAGTTTCAGGTCGTCCCTGTCCACGCAGGGCAACAGCACAGTCTTCTCCTTGTACCACTTCTCTACAAACTCGTGCGTCTGCACCTCGTCCTCCATCGACCAATAGAGCAGGACCACCTTCGCTTTGCGGAAGCTTGACAAAGCCTCCACCTTCGACATGATGTCTCTCGAGCGTGTCAGTTTCTCACAAAAAGGGACGGCTTTTTTCGCCGCCCTTATTTGTCTTCGCAGATCCTGTTTTTCCATTCAGAACCTTGTTTTTGCTTCGTCACCTCTTAGAACGGCAGGTCGTCTTCACCTTCGGCTGGCATCTGGTTGGTCGGAGCCACAGGCTGCTGCGGCAGCGGAGCTGCGAAGGCTGGCTGGCCGGGTTGTGCAGGTTGCTGAGCGGCAGGGGCTCCCGACCATGAATATCCCGTAGCAGGGCCGGGCATCTGTCCTGGCACACAGGGCTGTATGTTGCGGCAACGCAGGTCGGTGTACCATTTCTCGTTGAACTCTCTCGATTCGGGAGAGAACGACACCATGATGCTGCTTCCCATCGGTATGTTTTTCACCATCGCTACCTTGTCGGCACCAAAAGCCGTGAATGCCACCTGCCGGGGGTATTCTCCTTCGGTCTCAATTACAAATCCACCTCTTACCCAAGGTCCGCGGGCACTTTCGCCACTCACTTCGGGCAATAATTTGATAAGTTTTCCTGTAATTTCCATTTATTATATATTTATATTGTTAAAAATCAGTTAAAAAAAATCCTGTTGCCTATAATGACAATAGGCAAAGATAAACAAAAATAATGAGTTTTGACTATCAAGTTTTAAACTTTTGTTTAAAACCTTCTCCAAGTACCCCATCCTGTGCTATCAGAAAAGCACCGGGGTGCCGTTCACTTGTTCGTCCGCCAGTTGAAATAGAATATCAGCAACCCTGAAATCAAAACCATCGCGCCAACGATGCACCAGAAGGCTGTTGTGTCGGTGGTGAACGGGAAATTGACGTTCATGCCGAACATGCCGGTTATCACCGTCAAGGGCAGAAGGATGGTGTTGATGTAGGTCAGCACCTTCATTATCTCGTTGGTCTTGTTTGCCTGCAACGAGTCGAACGTCTTGGAAAGGCCCTCAATCAACTCGCCGTAATCCTCGATTGAGTCGAACATCTTCTGATACTGGTCGAGTATGTTACCCCAGTAGTCTTCCATGTCCAGCACGTCGGGGTTAACGAAGCCTTTGATTCCGCCGCTCTCAAACATGTGGAGCACTCGCAGCTGCGGTTTGAATGTCGTGTTCAGCAGGATGGTGTTGCGCCTGGTCATCGATATGCTCTCGATGATGCTGCGGGCCTTTTTGTTGAAGATGTCGTAGTTGATAAGGTCCACTTCCGAGCCGACTCGCATAACTAGCGTGTAGGTCTCGGTCATCAGCCGGTTGAGTATGTTGTAGAGCAGCAGGTCGCTGCAGCTCATAGCCTCCTGTGCGTCCTCGTCTTGCTCCTCGATGTCCTGTTTCAGGTCGTCGAAATACTGCTTCACCGCCCAATGCGGCTTCCCGATGGTGATGATGTAGTCGCGACCCCAGAAAATCTTCACCTCGCGAACACGGATAAACTTGCCACCCTTCTCAAAATATGGGAAATGGAGGATGAGGAAATAATAATCGTCGTATTCGTCGATTTTCGGACGCTGGTTGTTCGATTTACAGTCTTCAATGTCCAGGGGGTGGAAATCGTAAGTCTCGAGCAGGTAGTCGTAGTCATCCTCCGTGGGATTGGTGATATGCTGCCATTTCAGTGTCTTGTACTCGATAGCTTCTATCATACGGTTTCCTCCTTTCTCTTGAAAATCTGTATTCTACATGCCAGTATAGGTTGCTTGGTTCCGGCTGCAAATTTACAAAAATAGTTTTAAGTGTCAAGTTTTTTAGTTTATTGTGTATATTTGCACCTTGGTTAGAGTGTGTGCGTATCATAAAGATTCACTCACCCAAACAATCAATCATTCATACAATCAAACAGTATTCATTATGTACGATCAACAACGCGGCTTGTATATTGCCCACTGCACCGAGGGCGACCTTTCAATCGTTGGTAAGATGGCCAACCGTCACGGCCTCATCGCCGGAGCCACCGGCACAGGCAAGACCGTCACCCTGCAGGTGATGGCTGAAACTTTTGCTCAGGCAGGCGTTCCCTGCTTCATGGCCGACATGAAGGGCGACCTCAGCGGCATCTCGCGTCCCGGCGCTATGTCGGGCTTCATCGAGAAACGTCTCTCGCAGTTTGGTATCGATACCCCGCAGTTCCAGGCTTGCCCTGTGCGTTTCTACGACGTCTATGGCGAGCAGGGACACCCCATACGCACTACCGTGTCGCAGATGGGTCCTCAACTCCTCTCTCGTCTGTTGGGACTTAACGAGACGCAGGACGGCGTCTTGAACATCGTCTTCCGTGTGGCCGACGACCGCGGCCTTCTCATACTCGACATGAAGGACCTCCGCTCCATGCTCGACCACGTGGTGCAGAATGCCAAGGAATACTCGGCTCAATATGGCAACATCTCGGGTGCCACCGTCTCGGCTATCCAGCGTGCTTTGCTGCAGCTCGAGAACCAGGGTGCCAACCAGTTCTTCGGTGAACCGGCGTTCGACATACGCGACCTGCTGCAAACCGATCCGCAGGGTAGGGGAGTGCTCAGCGTACTCGCAGCCGAAAAGCTCATGCTCCAGCCGAAGCTCTATAGCACCTTCCTCCTCTGGCTTATGACCGAGCTCTACAGCACCCTCCCCGAGGTGGGCGACCTCGATATGCCCAAGCTCATCTTCTTCTTCGACGAGGCTCACATGCTCTTCGACGACACCTCGAAGGCTATGGTCGATAAGGTCGAGCAGGTCATCCGACTTATCCGCAGCAAGGGTGTCGGCATCTATTTTGTCACTCAGAACCCCTCTGACATACCCGATAGCATACTCGGACAGCTCGGCAACCGCGTCCAGCACGCCCTCCGAGCCTACGCGCCCAAAGACCAGAAGGCCGTCAAGACTGCTGCCGACACCATGCGTCCCAACCCGGCCTTCAAGACCGACGAGGCCATCACCACCCTCGAGACGGGCGAAGCCCTCGTTAGCTTCCTCGACGAGAAGGGTGCCCCCACCGTCGTCCAGCGTGCCAACATACTCTTCCCACTGTCGCAGATTGGTGCCATCACACCGGAGGAGCGTGCCGTAGCCATCAAGCAGAGCTCCATCTACGGCAAATACGACACCCCCATCGACAGCGAGAGTGCCTACGAGATACTGATGCGTGAACGCGAAGCGCTGCAGACAGTCGAAGAGGAGAAAACCGTGCCTGCCGCCAAAGAGCCGAAAGCCAAAGAAGAGAAACCCGCCAAGAAGTCGAGCGGCATAGGGTCGAAGGTGCTCAAAGGCATCATCACAGCCGTTACCGCCACCCTCGCCACAGCCGCCGGCACCGCCGTCAGCGACAAGATATCGGGCAAGAAGACCAAGTCGCGCACCTCCACGGGGCAGAAGATAGTGAAGAACACAACCTCCGCCGCCACCCGCACCATCACCCGCGAGCTCACCCGAAGCATCTTCGGCAACCTACTGAAATAGGTGCGCCGCAGTTTGCAGTTAGCAAGTACATTTGTCAATTCACTATTCACTCAATTTCACTTCCTCATCATGCCTAAAAAAGAAAAACTGTTCGGCAGAACCGACGAGAAACGTTTCACCGTGGTGGAAGAGCAGGGAATGCTCACCAGCTACCGCATCATAGTTGACAACGAGACGGGTGTCAACTACCTCTTCGTTGCCTGCGGCGAAGCCGGCGGCCTTACGCCGCTCCTCGACAAAGACGGAAAACCCATAGTGACACCCAGATACCTTGATTAAGCCATGAAAAAACATATCCTTGTGGCCCTGTTGCTATTGTCGGCTCTGCAGCCGTCGGCACAGGAACGGGTGCTCTTTGTCGGCAACAGCCTCACCTACTACAACGACATGCCCCAGCTTTTTGCGGGTATCGCCAACGACAAGGGCTATCGTGTTGAGGTCGACTCATACACCGTCGGTGGGACGGGCTTGGCCGAGATGCTCGCCTCGGGCGAGGTGCTGCGACTTATCGAGTCGGATCGATGGGACAAGATGGTGCTGCAACCTGGCACTGGCGAGTCGTCGGGCGGTTCCATCCACACCGATTCGTCGGCATGGGTTGTTCGTCGGCTTGTTGACGCCCTGCATGCCGTCAATCCCGATGCTAAAGTGTGCCTTTACGAGATAAGCAACGGCGTGACGCCAGGCGACGGCAGCGGCGACTACGACTACTATCTCTACACCCAGCAGCGCATCTTGGACACCGTGACCAAGATAGCACGTCTGGCCGAAGTGCCGTTGGCTCCTGCGGGCGAGTGCTTCCGTGAGCACTATGCCACCCGTCACGACCTGATGCTGCACTCCGTCTTCAACGACATCCACCCCAACCTCGCAGGCTCCTACCTCGTGGCCTGTGCCATCTTCGAAACCCTCTACGAAGTGCCAGTTGTGCCGTGCGGCTACTACGGAAACCTCGACCAAGAACAAGCCGAATACCTCCAGCAGATAGCCGACACCGTAGTGCTCCCCAACCGCGAACGGTGGCTCATGGGGGCAGGCGAAGATCCCGAAGACCCCGACCCGCTCTCAATCAACCAATCAGACACTCAGTCATTCAAACTCTACCCCAATCCCACAACAGGCATGGTGCATATCGACATAGACGGCGAAGTTGCGATTTACGACCTCAAAGGCAACAAAACCACAATGCATCTGAATCCCGGCACCCTCGATTTAACGGGATTCACCCCGGGAATATACATCCTGCAAGTGGGAAGTCTTCGACAGAAAGTGATTATCACTCGTCCATAGTGGTTAGGAATACTCGATAGATATTGGCTTACAGTGATGATAATTGACCGTTAACTATTGACCGAAAAAAACGGTTCGTTGTTGAGTCGCTTTTGGGGGAGTCTCTTTGGTGCAAATAAAAAAGGGCCGCAGGCAATCGCCTGCGGCCCTTGGTTTGATTATGTGATTGGTGGTCACTCTCTTAGAAATACAGGTCGCGTTCGCCGTCGCCTATCTTGCAGAGGTTGCCTTCGACGCGTTTCTTCAACTCTTCTTTCGGGAAGGTTTGGGTGAGCTTCTTAAGCAGCTCGAGTCCTTTGGCTTTCGTTTCGGGTGAGGCATAGTCTTCGAGGTACTCGCGGAAGGTGAACATGGCGTTGGGTTTGCAGTACTCCTTGATGAGGCCTGGTTTGGCGAGATCCATGAAGTCGGCTCCGGTGCGTCCTTTGCGGTAGCATCCCGTGCAGAAGGAGGGTATGTAGCCGCCGTCGATCATCATCGATATGACTTCGTCGAGCGAGCGGTGGTCGCCGAGGGTGAACTGGGCGCCGGTGTTGTCTTCCTCATAGCCGCCGGGATTGGTTTCGGAGGCGGCGGAAATCTGGCTGACGCCGTATTTCACCAGCTGGTCGCGCATTGCGGGACGCTCACGGGTGGAGATGATGATGCCGGTATAGGGCATCGCTATGCGTATGATGGAGATAATCTTCATGAAGTCCTTGTCCGACACGGGGTGCGGTATGTTTTCGGGCAGCGAGAAGGGTGTTCCTTCGGCCGGCTCGATGCGCGGGAAGCTGACGGTGTGGGGGCCGCAGCCGTAGTCCTCTTCGAGGTGGCGGGCATGCTCCATGATGGCGAGAATCTCGAAACGGTAGTCAACCAATCCGAAGAGCACGCCGATGCCGACGTCGTTGATGCCGCCTTCCATGGCGCGATCCATGCAGGTGAGGCGGTAGAGGTAGTCGCCCTTGGGTGTGCCTGCGGGGTGGAACTTGGCGTATTCGACGGGGTCGTAGGTCTCCTGGAAGCAGACGTAGGTGCCGATGCGTTCGGCTTTGAGCTTGGCGAAGTCCTCGACGCTCATGGGAGCGAGCTCGACGTTGATGCGGCGTATGGTGCTGCCTTTCTCGTCTTTGGCGGCGTAGGTGCGGCGTATGGCCTCGACCATATAGTCGGCGTCGTTGCGCGGGCTTTCGCCGCAGATGAGGAGGGCGCGCTTATGTCCCATACGGAGCAGCTGGAGGGTTTCCTGCTCGATTTCGTCCATCGTCAGGATTTTGCGTTTGAGCCCTTTGTTGTCGCGACGGAAACCACAATAGACGCAGTTGTTGACGCAGGCGTTGCCCGTGTAGATGGGGGCGAAGAGCACGAGGCGTTTGCCGTAGATCTCGTCCTTGCAGTACTCGGCGGTGTCGAGAATCTTCTGTATGTCGGCTTCGTCCTCGACGCAGAGCAGCTTGGCGACGTCCTCGAGGTTGAGGCCTTTGAGTTTGCGTGCTTTGTTGAGGATGGCGTTCAGCTCGTCCTGCGACGGCACATTGTCGGTGAGCAAACCATAGAGTTTCTCACGATCTATAAAATTCTGGTTGCGCATGATATTTTGTTTTGTTTTGTTTTGTTTTGTTTTGTTTTAAGTTTTGAGTTTAATGTCACAGGTCACTGACCACAGGTCACTAATCCCCATTCTTCGTCACAACTGCTTTGGCTTCGACGCCTGGGAGACGGCCGGCCCGTCCGCAGAGGCCGTTGATGCGGTCAACGGTGCCGCTGACGATTAGCGAGATGACAGCGATGCCGTGCTGCTGAAGGGGCAATCCCTGGCGGCACAGGACGATGTCGGAAAAATCCGAGATAAGGTGGTTGATTGACTCCGACTGGCTGCGGTCGGACACTAAGAGTGTTATTGTTCCAATTCTCTTTTCCATCAGGTGTTAGGCTTTTGGATTAGAAATCAGTTGACTATAATACGTTGAACAGATTGCTCAACACTTTGCAAAGGTACAAAAAAAATGATACCTCAAAGAAAAAAATAAAAAAACGTATCTTTGCAGTCGGAAATCGAGTACTTCTCCTCTGACAATGAAATGTCTTGAAAATATTTTAAGGGTTTTGTCGCTGACGGCGACGTTGGCTCTTTTTGTGGCGTGTGATGGTGGTACTCAGGACTATAACCATACGTTCGACGTTGCTTTCCATGTTGTCTCCGACCCTGGCGAACCGTTGTCGTATGTGGAGGTATTCTCTAAACCAGACGACGATGATTCTAGTTCGCAATATGAGTGGAGGATGTTGGGTAAGACGGACACCGCGGGAATCGTGAGCGGGTATGTGAAAGACTACGGTTTGCCGAATGTCTACCGTTTCGCGGACAAAGATTCGAGCTATTTTGTCAAGGACACCGTGATAAACGAATTTAACGAGGACGACACGGTGGAGATCGTTTTGAATGTGCTTGTACATTAATTGAATATCAACGCTTATGAAATATTTGAGAAAAATACTGAAAGGGGTGTCGCTGACAGCGGCATTGTTTGTGTTTCAGGCCTGTTACGGCACACCGCAGGACGAGGTATACTTCCAAAACGTTGCCTTCAGAGTTGTTTCGTCTGACGACGGACAACCTATTCCCAATGTGGACATAATGTATCAGTATCTGAACGGTACGGGTTTCAACGATGTGGATTGGTTTGAGTTTGGCAAGACGGATTCGCAGGGATTAAATATCGGCAGTCTTGAAGATCGCGGATTTCCGACGATGTTCCGTTTCAAGGACGCGAATTCGGCGTATGTCGTGAAGGATACGGTTTTGACAAGGCTGTATGAGGCCGATACGGTCGATATCGTACTTTCTAAGCTGAATTGATGGCTTCTGTGGTGCGTGATTTCCTGTTCCGTCGATTCCGTGCGATGGAAACGCGTGTGCACGAGTTGAACTATCTCTTTTGGGAGTGCACCACGCGATGCAATCTGCATTGTATTCATTGTGGCAGCGACTGCACGGCTGCTGCTGGAGAGAAAGATATGCCGATAGGAGATTTCCTGAGGGCTTTGGACACTCTGCCGAAGGATGTGCTGGTGAGGCCTTTCACGGTGGTGCTGACCGGTGGGGAGCCCCTGATGAGACCTGACATAGCGGAGATAGGCAGAGAGATAAGGAAACGCGGGGTGGGGTGGAGTATGGTGACCAACGGATGGCTCTATGACGGCGAAATGCACCGCAAGCTTATGGGGGCGGGCATGGGCGCATTGACGATAAGTCTCGACGGATTGGGTGAGGATCATGATTGGATGCGTGGACGAAAAGGGTGCTTTCAGCGTACCGTTGAGGCTATAAACATTGCTGCAAAAGAACGCAGATTGAACTTCGATGTGGTGACTTGTGTGACTCAACGCAACTTGCCGCATTTGCAAGAAATATACGGGCTGCTGGCTTCGATGGGGGTGAGGCAGTGGAGGATATTCACCATTATACCCATAGGACGCGCTACGGAACATGAGGAGCTGCATCTAAACGATTCACAGTTTGTCAAGTTGATGGATTTTATTGCGGAAAAACGCAAGGGCGATGGGCCTATGAACGTGACCTTCAGCTGCGAAGGCTATCTGGGAAGGTATGAACGTCGGGTGCGCCAAACGCCTTATTTCTGTCATGCCGGCATCAACATAGCTTCGGTGCTAATAGATGGCACCATATCTGCCTGTCCCAATATTGACCGTGTGGCTTTTGGTCAGGGCAATATCTATAACGATAATCTTTGGGATGTGTGGCAGAACCGTTTCCAACCCTTCCGCAACCGCGATTGGGCACGACGCGGGATGTGTAAGGATTGCAAGGTGTTCAAAAACTGTCTGGGCAACGGAATGCACAACTGGCACAGCGACTGCAGCGAGGTCTTGAACTGTCACTACAAAAAAGTGATTAGTGATTAGTGATTAGTGTGGCTGCCTAATCCATGAGCGCGGACACCGTCGGAGATAACCCTCGATTCTCCTGTGTCTTTAATCGGCGGGTTGTTGATATAGCTGCCGCTGAACCAATAGCTGCCGCTGTAAGGGTTGTTGTTAAGGTCGGTGTAGTATTCGCGACGAATCAGGTCGCCCCGATGTTGGTCGTAGAAGACTCGTAGGCGCACCTCCTGATTGTAGTCGACAAAAAGCCATTCGCCTAAGTGAAGGTCGTTTAGCAATACGCCTCGTGCATATATGCGTGATGTGTCGCCGGTTTTGTGTACAATCCTTTCGCCGTCGGAGAAGATGTTCTTGTTGTTGCCAAGCGATAAGGCGTCGGAGAACCAAATGTCGAAGTTGTCGTAGTCGAGGTTTTTGATGCTCTCGAAGTGTTTTATACGCCAGGTTTTCACCCATGTGGTGTCGCCCAATATTTCTGTGTGTCGGCATATTATGTCGCCATCGTGGTAGGATAGAGAGTATTGGCTCATGTGATAACCTGCGGTGTCAAACGAAGAGAGGTCGCGGAGTAGGTTGTGGGTGTAGTGAACCCTTTTTGCGAGAAAGCCATTAATGGATAGCGATTGTTCTCCGTCTTTGGCGCCCATTGTGTAGTTTCGTGTCCAGACGGAGTCGGCTCCGTTGGCCTCAATCCATTCTCCGTTGCGTTCACCGTTGGTGTATTCGCCTTTCAGCAGTGTGCGTTTGGCGCTGTCTTTTAGTTCGTAGGGACCGTTGAGTATGCCTTTAGTGTAGTGGGCGGAAAGATAGATGCGGCGCCATTTGGAAGAGATTGTGTCGTATTCGAGACGTTGGGTCAGGATGCTGTCGAGTTCGCCGTAGGTGTAGTACTCCTCGCGCCAGACACGATGATTTTTGTCGTCGGTGAAATGTTGCCACTTCCCGTGCCTCCTATCTCCACGCACCGAGCCTTTTGCCAATGTGACACCTTTGCGATTGCGGACAGAACAGGTTTTGCCGTGAAAGGTCGCTGACTGCAAGAGCGGCAAAGGATTTTTATGTCCAGAATAAAGTCGCAGGCATTCGATACGCCCGCGGACGTACGAACGCACTTCACGTTCGGTCAATTGTCCGAGGGCGTTGTAGGAGAAATCCTCTGTCCAGCCATTACGGGTCGGCCCCCATAGGATGCTGTCGCCAACACCATTAAGTTTCACACTGGCGATGGAATCCAGCGTGTCGGTCACAAGGGTTGCATCAATATAGTAGGACCATGCAAGCTCGTCAGGGTATTCGGGAATGGGTAGGAGCGAGGCAAAGGTGGCGCTGACAGGAATCGTTGTGTCGGATTTGTCGGCAACAGTAGAGCTCTGATAGTTTTTCCGGGAAAAATGACCTGGTGTGCCGTCATATTTGATAGTATAAAACTCTTCTTCCTTACAATGACCTTGGGCATCGTAGTGGTAGAGTAAGCTGTCTTTCCATTGTCCCAGATGGTTGTTGTAGATGAAACGTCGTGTCTGCGAGCCGTCGGGCCACTGCTGGGTATTCCACCCCATTGACCACTGGGTGGAGGATATCTTATTGCCTTTTTCGTCGAAAACGGCCTGTTCGCCGTTGAGCAAGTCGTTCTTATAGTGGGATAATTCGAATAAAGAGCCGTCTTTACGGTATTTACGACATTCGCCTTCCCGTTGGCCATCTTGGTAGTTTACGGTCATAAGAGTGTCGCCTAAAGAATCTGTGACTGCGTAAAGTCCTACAATCATCCCACCGCTGACCGTATAGTTGCTTCTGTTGCGGCCTCCACAGTCAAAATCGTCCCCTGAACACAGATAAACATTGGTTTTATCGTGGCAGTAGCTGTCTCCAAGTGTGATGACATATTGAAATTCAGATTGGTTGAATCGGGCGGTGTTGTGCAGTCGTTTCACTTTTACACACTGGTCATATTCGGAGTTGCGATATACGGTGGAGACTTCGAATTTGTTTTCGGTGGAGTATATGTCGGTATATCCTTCGTATTTGAGTGATTCGATAAAGCGCTCTGCAAAAATGGAATCGTATATCCAACACAGCAGGTTCCATGAGCTGTCGATGCCTCTCACCGCTACTATGCGGGCGCGAATTGAGGCCTTGGTGCTACCAATACGCCACAGCTCGCCGAGCAGATTGTCCCGTGATCCGAACATCTGTTCCAATTCCCAGTTTGTCGGTTTCTTCACACCATTGGCGGTAATGGGGCGATTCTCGTTATATTGCGAGCGCAGGGTGAGGAAGTCCGAAATGGAGAAATCCTGAGCCGATGCGTTTAGAACCGGGAATAAAAGAAGTGCGGCTAAAACGGCATAAAATCTAACAAACCGAACCATCACAATAGATACGAAAGTTTAATTCTGCGGCTTTTTTGTTACTGAGTGCTGATTTGGCTATATACCGAACGCTTGAGCAGGAGGGCTTGGAGCACTCCTCGCATGGTGAGATACACCATGAAGGCTGTCCATAGGATGTTGTTCCAGAGCTGTTCGGAGAGGTTTTCGACAAACAGGGCTTTCAATCCGAAATAGACAGCGAAGAACGAGGCGGTGGCGAGGAACATGGTGTTGCGCATGGCTCGCGAGGCGGTGGCTCCGACGAAGATGCCGTCGAACAGGAAGGCTGCAAAGCCACAGATGGGCACGATGAGTGTCCAGAACATGTAGGGACGCGCGCTGGCGATGATCGCCGTCTCGTTACTGAAGATTCTCAAGAACCAATCGCCGAAGAGGGCGTAGAGTGCGGTGAAGACAACGGTGAGAATAACACCCCAGAGGAGGATGAGGCGGATGGAGAGCCTCAGCGACTTCGGGTCGCGAGCTCCGATATAGCGTCCCACCAGCGACTCGCCGGCGTAGGCGAAGCCGTCCATGATGTAGCTGAAGAGGGTGAAGAACTGTAGAAGGAGGGCATCGACAGCCAGCACTTGGTCGCTGATGCGCCCCGAGGCTGCAGTGATGAACGTGAATACAGCCGCCAAGCATACGGTGCGCAGGAAGATATCGCCGTTGACCTTGAAGAAACGGAGCATCTCCTTCGAATTGAAAATTGATAATTGGAAGTTGAGATGCTCGCGGAAAAGATTTCCATAGCGTTTGACGACGAAGAAAAGGCCTATGGCGAGCCCGCTGTACTGTGCGATGACTGTTCCGAGGGCCACCCCGCGGATGTCCCAATTCAGCACCATTACGAAGATGAGGCTGCAGACGATGTTGACGATGTTGAGTATGATGGCTATCCACATCGGCAGTCGCGAGTTCTGCATGCCGATAAACCATCCTTTGACGGCATAGAGCCCCAATGTGGCGGGTGCCGCCCAGATACGGATATAGAAATAGCTCAGGGCGAGCGATATGACCTCAGGGCTGCCGTGAAACACTCTCTCTGACAGCAACGCCAGCGGCCACTGCAGGATAAGCAGCAGTGCTGCGATGGCGAGGGCGACGGCGAAAGCACGAATGAACACCTTGACGGCTTCGTCCGTACGACCAGCTCCGTAGGCTTGTGCTGTGAAGCCGCTCGTCCCCATGCGCAGGAAGCCGAAGTTCCAGTAGATGAGGTTGAAAATGGAGGAGCCGATGGCGATGGCTCCGATATGGTTGGCGCTAAGATGTCCGACGATGGCCATATCCACCATGCCGAGCAGCGGCACGGTGATATTGGTCACGATGTTGGGCAGGGCAAGCCCTAGTATGCGTCGGTTCAACTTGAAACTAGAAACTTGAAACCTGAAACTACAAAATCGGGCAGGTCGCCACGTTGTAGATGGTGCGTGAGGATTTGTCGGAAACGAAGGCTACCACCTGACAGTTGTCTATATTCACACCTTCCGGCAATTCGGCTCGGAGTGTCACCTTGCGTGCGGTTCCTTGTTTCTTGTCGCAGTCGATGTCGAAGCCCCACTTGTCGGTCACAAGCCCGCGCAGCACGTGATTGTGGATATAGTTGGCGTTCTCTGTCCCATTGGGCATCTTTTGGGTGGCAACGATGGAGTCTTCGATGAAGAGTACTGTCAGGGTCATGTCGTCTGCGATATCCTCAAGCAGTTCGACCGAGGTCGTTATGCTGATTTTCCCTACTTGGCTGTCGAAATAAGAACTGACATTCATTGCAACGGCAGCCTCTTCGTTGGCGATGGCGTCGATGTCGGAAGTGAATGGCGATGTGGGGTTTATGATGGTGTATGTGGTGCCTGATTTCTGACGGTTGAGCAGTACGGAGGGGAAAGCGGCGGAAGTGCCGAAGAAGTTGGTGCACCATGCTTCGCCTTCGTCGGTACGGAGATCGGGGCTGCTTCCGATAGGTGTGCCGAATACTTGTGTGGCGTGTATGGCGGTGGCTATGACTTTGCCGGCATACTGTTCGCAGATGTCGTGTATCACACCGTCGGCAGTGGGGCAGTTGTTGCAGCGTGGGCCTGTGTATTTTTCAATCCATACGCGGTGTGTGTGGTCGGCAACGGGATCGCTGTCTTCCCATTCGCCAACGGCTCCGGAATAGACGGTGTATGTGCCGTCCTCGCTGGGTTCTATTTTGTCGCAGGCGGCGAAGAAGAACAATAACGCCACACCCAATATCGCTTGAATACTATAATGCTTGATTGTCATGTCGATTTTCAATTATCAATTATATTTAGAAACTGGTGGAAAGCGAGAATGTCAGTCCGTTGGCGGCTGGCACCTGGCGGCAGACGCCTCCGATGCAGATGATGCCTTCGCGCTGTTTGCCGTAGCCGACCTGTATGCGTGTAGCCTTGTGGGTGTAGCCGAGCGAGATGTTGTAGTAGTTGCCGATGCCGTCTTTGTAACACCACTGGTCGCTTACTGAAACGAACAGTTTCGACGTGAAGTTGTACTCAATCAGTCCCATCAGCCAGTCGCCGCAACGTTTGTCATCGACGGCTTTGTCATACACCGAGTTGCTGCCCATCCATTCGGCTTCGAAGCGAAGCACATGCTTGGGAGTGACCTTGTAGGTGAGGTCGGCAACGACGACATTGTTGGTGTGTATCTTGCCTGCGTGACCTTCCACTACTGGGTTGAAACGGATGAAACCGTAAGTTACGGCGAGTTTGATTTTTTGGGAAATCTTCTTGTTCAGCTCAAAGTTGACATCGGTGTAGTAGAGACCTACAGGCTTGAAGAAAGATGACGAATAGCCCTCGGTGCCGCGCCCTCCAAGATGGTTGGTTTCGATACCGGTGATGACGGAACCGTTGAGGTGCAGGTCGGTGCCGTATTTTCCGCCAAGCACGGTTCCTTTCTTTATTTTGTACATCACATCTCCCTGCAACCCCATCTCGCCGGTGGCTTGTGTTGCGTATGGGTACATGCTCAGGAATGCATAGGTGTGCTGTTTGGTGATGGAGGGAATGTAGTTGATGTATAGCATCTCGCCGGTCTCGCTTCTTACTGACTTGAAACACATGTTATCCACTCGCTTGGCCTGGATGTTGGCACTGAAGCCGCGTTGTGAGTATCCGGCGGATATGAAGAGCGCTTGTCCTTCGCGATAGATGTAGTTGTTCAGCACATTGGGGTCTTGTCCTTTGTGGGCATATTCGGCTTGCAGGTTGAAACCGCCGTGACTGAGGTCGAGACGTACGCTTCCGGCTCCGATGTTGTGAGGCAGATTGAGCTTGTATTCTGGATTGTCGGCCAGAATGGTCTCGTCTTTCTCATATTTGCTGACGAATCCGCCTCCGATGGTGATGCGTGTCTTGCTTTCGGCGAAAGATTTGATGATGCTGTTGAAGTTCAACTCGGCATCGACGCCACGCACAAGTCCGTCACCCCACTCCCAGTAGTAGCGTTGTTTACCGAAGACCCCTTTGACCGTAAGGCCGTTTACCGGACGCACTGCCACTTTGAATCCGAGAATGGCATTGTCCATACCAAGATAGCGGTCTTCGTAGGCTCGCAGTATCATGCCGTTGCCGAACTGCTCATAGAATGTACCCGCGGTGACCGACAGCCAGCTGCCGTTGTATGAGGCGAAATAGTTGGCGATGCCTTGCCCTTTGTATTTCGCATTGAATCCTGGCAATGGGTTTTGGTAGGCTTCAAAGCGTATGCCCGCCGAGAAGTTGCCGTTGGTGTAGAGCACGTCGGCTCGTGCGTTTAGCAGCAGACCTTCTTCCACCGCATTTGCTCCGATGATGCTGTCGCGGCGTGATGTCTGCCCGTCAATCTGTATATTACCTGTTACGTGTCCTCCGAGTATGCCTTGGGCATTGGCCGAAAAACCAGCGAAAAGGATGGCTCCCGCAAGTGCCACCCGTTTGATGTTATTTATCATTTTGAACAACAGACTTCTTGAAACATGAAAATATAAACTCGGAACTGACTACTGTCCATTTACCAGTTTGCGCACTTCTTCGATGAGTTCTTCCTCGCTGCCGTCAACGTAAGAGGTGTGCTGCCACACTATCTCGCCCTCACCGTTGAGGATGAAGGTGTGTGGCACGTTGACCACGTTCATGGCGCGCTTGAAGTCTTGGTTCTGGTCGAGATAGACCTCGTAGGGCCAGTCGTTGCCGTCAACATGGGGTTTTACACGAGATGCCGAGCGGGCGTCGTCAATGGAGATGGCTACCAGCTTCACTCCAGTCTCTTCCTGCCACTCTTCATATACTTCGCGTATGGCGTTGAGCTCCTTGTTGCAGGGCTTGCACCATGTGGCCCAGAAACTGATGATGATAGGCTTGCCGTCGTTCTGGATTACGGACGACTGAACCGACTGCCCGTCGAGACTTTTCAGTGTGATGTTGTCCGGCATTTTGGCGTTCTGTGCATAAGCGAATGCCGTTGCTGTAACCAACACAAGGGTCATAAGTAAGCGTTTCATAATGTTGTGCTTTTGGATTTATCTGTATTACTGTTAGTTTAGTACCGTTAACAATTCGGTTATTGCGTCTTTGTATTTTGACGGTGGGAGAGTGGAGATGCTTTTTTGTGCTTCGGCTATCTGCTCGTTTTTTTTGACAAGAAGCTCTCTTTCCGAAGGTCTGGGCAATGTGGTGTCCTCGGCGTAGTCGTTCAGGTCGTCCCATAGTTGGAATGCCATCCCGTAGTGGGCTCCAAAGTCTTTCATGCGTGGGTCTCCCAGTTCGCAGCATGCTTGCATCAGGCTGGCTGTCTTGCGACGCAGTATATCGTAGTAAATGTCGCGGTCAAGACGGCCCGAGGCAATGTATTGTTGTTGCAGCACTTCGCCTTCGCTCATCTCTGTCACGGTGCGGTTGACTGTTTCGAAAGCCTTTCTGTCGTCGATTTCTTGCAAAAGTCGCATCACCTGCGCCAGGTAGTAGTCGCCGCAGAGCACCGCCAGCTTGTTGTTCCAGTGTTGTCTTACCGATGGGCTTCCGCGTCGTTCTGTGGCTTCGTCAACGACATCGTCGTGCATCAGAGTGGCATTGTGAAGCATCTCCATGGCTGCGGCACTCTTTATGATGGATGCTGTGATGGACTTCTCTGTTCCGCTTGCCGCACATGCGGAAAGCAGCACTAGTATGGTTCGCAACTCTTTCCCTTTGTGGGCGCTGACGTAGTCGTTTACCTCCTGCAGCAGCGACACTCCGCTGTGCAGGTGCTGCTCGTATTCGCTGCGTGCCTGCTGCAACGGCTCCGAGATGATGGACTTTATGTTATCGAGTGCGTGTTTCGACACCTCTGACTGGTTCTTTTGTTGTTCTACGCTCGCTGCTCCCTATTTTGCGATAAATGAATCGTATAGTGATGCAATCTTGTTGTACAATGGCTTGCTGACCTTCACTAGTGGCAGGCGCAGCGCGTTGGTGAACTGGCCTTTGCTCACTATCTCCAGCAGGGCTTTCACTCCTGCGGGGTTGCCTTCCTCGAAAAGGGCGTTCATGAGTGGCAGCATCTTGTAGTGCAGTTGCTGTGCTTTCTTGAAATCTCCTTTGAGTGCCAGGCTCACCATCTGCGACATCTCTTTCGGCATTGCGTTTGCCGCCACCGAGATGACTCCTGTGGCTCCGAGTGCAATCATCGGCAGCGTGAGCGCGTCGTCGCCCGAAAGCACTTGGAAGTTGGACGGTTTGCTATGCAGTATCTGCATTATCTGCTGCAGGTTGCCGCTCGCCTCCTTGATGCCTATAATGTTGGGGCACTCGTTGGCAAGCTGCAGCGTGGTTTCTGCACTGATGTTGCAGCCGGTCCTACCCGGTACGTTGTATATTATCACTGGAACGGGCGATGTTTCGGCTATGATTTTGAAGTGTTGGGCAAGGCCTCGCTGCTGGGGCTTGTTGTAGTAAGGCGCCACAGAGAGTATTCCGCTGATGCCTTCAAAGTTGGTGCTGTTTATTGAGTCCAGCACCGCCTGTGTGTTGTTGCCCCCCATGCCCAGCATTATCGGCACTCTGTCGGCTACTGCCTCTATCACGAAATCCTGTATTGCGGCCCGTTCGTTTTCGGTCATGGTGGCTGCCTCGCTTGTGGTGCCGAGTGCCACGATATAGTTTACGCCAGATTCTATGATATTGTCAATCAGTGTCTCAAGTCGCGAGAAGTCGATTGTTGATTGCTTTCTAAATGGTGTCACTAGTGCCACACCGGTTCCGGTAAAAAGTCCTTTCATGTGTTGATTCGTTAAATATGTTGATTTGTTACTGTGTCTGTGCTGATAATCTACTATTGTCAATTCACTATTTCCTCACCATTTGCAGATAGTTGCATACATTCTCGAAAAACGCAGGCAAGTCTATCGGTCCGTTCCCGTGTATGGTCATGTCGTACATATCCATCACGTTCTCGCTAGGCTTGTCGCTGTCGTCTATATATGTGATGTTCAAGTCGGCGTCGGCCTTCAGCACCATGTATTGCGAGAAAAACGAGTCTCCGCCTGTCACGTCGATCAGCACATCGTACTTCCGCGTCAGGAAGTTCTCGGTTGAGCTATCGTGAGGCACTCCCCACATGTCGAAGTCTTCCTTCTCGTGGCATATAGTCGTCTGCGAGTGTGTTATGATATAGGTCATTTCCTGACCGTTTACCTGGTCGCATATCATGTGCACCCTGCGGTTCGAGTGTTCGAGTTCCATCACTATGGCGTAGAGGTATTTCCATGACAGTTCGTCGCCGAGGTGAAACACGATGCCTATCGTACGCACCTGGTCCATGTTTTTTATCTCTTTCAGGTGCTTCCGGCTTCGCAGGTTTTTCAGCAGGTATTTCTGTTTTATTCTCTTAAATGGATTTGCCATAGTCGTTTCTGTCTATTCTCCAATTCACCATTCATTTGTCAATTCACAATTTCACAATTCACAACTTCACTAATTAACGTCGCAACAGCCTTTTTATTGCCTCCAGTCAAGTGCCATAACTAATCACTAATCACTAATCACAAGCTTGAACGTCCGCCTGTGGTATGGTGTCGCCCCGAGTTCCGCTATTGCCTTGTAGTGGGCTGCCGTCGGGTATCCTTTGTTCTTCTTCCAGCCATATCCTGGATATTCTGCATCTATCCGATTCATAAATTCGTCCCTGTGCGTCTTGGCCAGTATTGAGGCCGCAGCTATCGACATATACTTCCCGTCGCCCTTCACGATGCATGTATATCCCGTTTCCGTCTCGTTGTAGAACCGGTTGCCGTCTATAAGCAGCCATTCTGGCTTTGTCGCCAACTGCTCTATTGCCAGATTCATCGCATGCATCGACGCTCTCAATATGTTCATTTGGTCTATCCCCTCGTTATCTACACTCGCCACCGCCCACGCCAGCGCATCCCTCTCTATCTCGCCCCTGAGCTCCTCGCGCTGCTTCGCCGTCAGCTTTTTCGAGTCGTTCAGTCTCTCGTTCCTGTATCCTTTCGGCAGTATCACCGCCGCCGCAAACACCGGGCCCGCCAGACATCCTCGTCCGGCTTCGTCGCAACCGCATTCCAGCAGCTTACCTGTATGGCTCTCTTTCAGCATCGTCATTCACAATTCAAAGAAACAAACTGGTTAAAAACATCGCGGCAATCACTATGTCGTATATCCATAGCCTCTTTTTCTTCTCTATCAAGAATATGCTTCCCGTCGTCGCCAGCACTATTGCGAACGGCTCTCCGTCCACCGGCATCAGGTTCCCGTAAAACATCGACGCCACGCTGAATATCAGCAAACTCACAAACACCATGCCGTGTTTCCTCTGCACCACCGTCTTCCCGAACAGCAGAGTCACCGTGCCCACCGTCGTCGCAATCGCGAACACAGCCAGCACCGCCGTTTCCGCAATCGACCACCCTCCGCCGTCGTACCTCACACCAAGCCCGCTCGCCAGCGTCTTCGCATATTCGGCTGTCTCTCCAATCTCGTCCGTCATGAACATCGCCGTCAGCACTATGATTATCGGCGCCATCAGTCCTAGCAGGCTCACCGCCCACTCTCTACCTTTGTACATCTTGTACGTTATTTGACCTATCGCTATCGGCACCAGCACATACACCGACGGTATCCACGTCAGCACCGCCATCGAGCACCACAGACCCGTGTTGAATATCCTCCCCTCCTCCATAATCATATTCTCCTTCGGCATCATCGACATCAGAGCCAGCATCAACCACAGGTTCGCCACCACCTCGGGCCTCATACCGCAGCTCCGCACCCCAATCCCGGACACTATAACATACATCAGCAGTGGCATCAGCGTGTTCAATGGTATCAGCCCCTTCTTATACAGCAGCCTGTTCAGCAAGTACCCCTCCGTCAGCGTCAGCAACAGCGCCACCAGCGTGCTCACCGTCGGCAATCCCGCAAGCCCCATCGCTATCAACCTGTAAACAGGTCCGCACAGCCCGTCCTCTGCCATCTCCACAGGTTTCACAAACGAGCCAATCCAGATCGCAACAACAGCAGCAACTATTATCGCAATCTGCAACACTCCGTTAGTTTTGAATATCTTTATCACGCCTTGTGCTCCTCTTTTAAAGACGCAAAGTTACAAAAAAAATCCAGCTTCACACTTTAAGAATTGCAATTAATTGCAACAGAGTGCGATACGTTCGCTCGTTAATACAATCTTTCAAAATGTTCGATATGAATTTACAAATCCCGGGCCCCCGCAAGGCACAGCAACCCCATACACCATGCTAATACCATACACGAAGAAACCTCGAAGATACCACCTATGGGTCTCGAATATACCCTATACCCTGAACATCAGTAATACCTCACTGATACATCAGTGATACAGAAGTAAAACGAAAGTGATTTGTTTAATTTTTTATTGACAGTATGTTACATACTGTAGCATCGCTGCCAAAAACGGATTGGAAACCCATGAAAGCGAACCTATATGATTGATACATCGCATTATATAATGATATAAGACCGATTCCTTCAGTTTACAAAGATACAAAACAAATCCCATCCTGCCAACCCCCGCCGCCAAAAATTTAGAAACTTTTTGAATTTGATTGATGTATTTTGTAATGTGAAGAAAAGCCCTCGCATTTCGATAGCGAAGCGCCCCCCTGATTTCAACTTGGAAGCGCAACTCAAGGTAAAACGAAAGAATGTGCCGAAAAAATTGTATCTTTGCAAATCTTTTTTGAAAGTTATTGGTCTGCAATCTCACTCTTTTAAAGCCTTTTAACCCTTTAAGCGAAGCAAACCTTATAATTCTACAATAGATCGACTATGCAAAACATACGCAACATCGCCATCATCGCTCACGTCGACCACGGTAAAACCACCCTTGTCGACCGTATGCTCTATCAAGCCAAGCTCTTCCGCGACAATCAGGAAACCGGCGAGCTTATCCTCGACAACAACGACCTCGAGCGCGAGCGCGGCATCACCATCCTCTCCAAGAATGTCTCTGTCCGCTACCGCGACTATAAGATCAACATCATCGACACCCCTGGCCACAGCGACTTCGGCGGCGAGGTCGAGCGTGTGCTCAACATGGCCGACGGTGTCCTCCTCGTCGTTGACGCCTTCGAGGGCCCGATGCCTCAGACGCGTTTTGTGCTTCAGAAAGCCATCGAACTGGGCCTCAAACCTATAGTTGTGGTCAACAAGGTGGACAAACCCAACTGCGACCCTGAAGCTACTCAGGAGGCGGTCTTCGACCTCATGTTCAACCTCGGCGCTACCAACGAACAGCTCGACTTCCCAACCGCCTACGGCTCCGCCAAACAGGGCTGGATGGGTGAAGACTGGAACAATCCGACCGAAGACATCTCCTACCTCATGGACCTCATCATCAAGCACATCCCTGCTCCCAAGGTCTCCGAGGGCAACACCCAGATGATGATATCCTCGCTCGACTACAGCTCCTATCTTGGTCGCATCGCCGTCGGTCGCCTCAACCGCGGAACACTCCAGGCAGGTCAGGCTATCACTCTCGTAAAACGCGATCAGACGCAGATCCATAGTAAGATAAAGGAACTCTATACCTTCGAAGGACTCGGCAAGGAGCGCATCAAGACTCCTGTCGAAGCTGGCGAGATATGCGCTATGTTGCTTGACCTCGACAAGAATGTGGCTTTCGAAATCGGCGACACCGTTTGCGACGCCGAGAACCCAGAACCGCTGCCGCCCATCAAGGTTGACGAGCCTACCATGTCTATGCTCTTCACAATCAACAACTCGCCTTTCTTCGGCAAAGAGGGCAAGTATGTGACCTCACGCCATCTGCGCGACCGCCTCTTCAAAGAGCTCGAGAAGAACCTCGCCCTACGTGTCGAGGAGACCGGCTCGCCCGACGCTCTGCTCGTTTACGGTCGTGGCATCATGCACCTCTCTGTGCTTATCGAAACCATGCGCCGCGAGGGTTACGAGCTCCAGGTCGGTCAGCCGAAAGTCATCATCAAGGAGATTGACGGGCAGAAATGCGAACCTGTCGAGCAACTCACGGTGCTGGTGCCCGAGGAGTTCTCGTCGAAGGTCATCGATGTCGTCACCCGTCGCAAAGGTGATGTCGGCACCATCGAAACCAAGGGCGACCGCGTACAGCTCGACTTCACCATCCCGTCGCGTGGCATCATAGGGCTCCGCAACACCCTCCTCACCGCCACCAACGGCGAGGCGGTCATCGCACACCGTTTCCTCGAGTTCCAACCTTGGAAAGGCGATATGGACGACCACAAGTATGGCGCCCTCATAGCCAAGGAAACTGGCGAGGCAACGGCATACAGCATAAGCAAGCTGCAGGATCGTGGCCCGTTCTTCATCGAACCGGGCGATATGGTTTACAGCGGCGAGGTCATCGGCGAAAGCCTCCGTCCGGGCAACGACATCGTCATCAATGTCGTCACCGCCAAGAACCTCACCAACATGCGCTCCAAGAGCGCCGACGACAAGTCAACCTGCTCGCCCGCCATCAAGTTCTCCCTCGAAGAGGCGATGGAGTACATCCGCGACGACGAGTATCTCGAGATAACCCCAAACAGCCTTCGCATCCGCAAGATCATCCTCGACGAGATCGAGCGCAAACGCGCCCGCATCGCCGCCGGACAAGCGGTTGATTAGGTGCGTGCCCGCACAAGGCGATAAAAGCAGTTGGCAGTTGGCAGTTGGCGGTCAGCAGTTAGTGGTTGGCAAGTATCATTTGTCAATTCACTAATCACTAATCACAAGCTCCTAAGCCATCTTATCTCGTCTGCCCAGCGCATCGGGTCGGGCGTCTCGAGTATTATGGGCATCTCGTCGAAGCGGGGGTCGTGCATGAAGCGTTCGAAGAAGGCTTTTCCTAAGAACCCTTCACCGAGTACCTCGTGGCGGTCAACGTGGCTGCCTGCGCCTTTCTTGCTGTCGTTGAGGTGTACTGCCCGCAGGTATTTGAATCCTACCACACGCTCGAACTCCTCCATCGCGAACTGGTAACCCATCTCGGTCGAGAGGTCGTAGCCGGCGGCTATGGTGTGGCATGTGTCGATGCACACTCCCACGCGGCTCTTGTCCTCGACACCTTCAATAATACGTGCTATGTGTTCAAACTTCCATCCGAGGTTAGTGCCCTGTCCGGCGGTGTTCTCTATCACCGCCGTCACTCCTTCGGTTTGGTCGAGGGCGCGGTTTATCTCACGTGCTATCTGGTCGAGACATTCCTCCTCGCTTATCTTGTTGAGGTGACTTCCCGGGTGGAAGTTCATCAGCTGCAGGCCGAGCTGCTGAGCTCGCTGCATCTCGTCGAGGAAGGCGGCGCGGCTTTTCTGGAAGGTTTCCTCGTCGGGAGAGCCGAGGTTGATGAGGTAACTGTCGTGGGGTAGCACATATTCCGGCTTGAATCCCCGCTCGGCGAGGAGGTCTTTGAACGCATGTATCTCCTCCGTGGAGAGGGGTTTGCTGACCCAGCTGCGTTGGTTTCTGGTGAACAGCGCGAAGGCGCTGGCTCCGATGGCTTCCGCGTTAAGTATGGCGTTGCAGACGCCACCGCTAGCACTTACATGCGCTCCGATATATTTTGTCATAGCCTTGAGGGTTCTATAAGTTGTTTGATATATATTATTATTAACTGCTTTTGAAAGTCGCGGTAACTGAAGTCAAAGGTCTTTGGCATCAATGCGCACAGGTGACGGTAGGTGTTAAGGTTGAATCGGTTGTGGGCATTGAAAAGATATGGTAGTTCAGGTGAGAAACGACGGTAGATTATGTACGTTTTATTGTGGTTTTTCAGCACAATCTCCACACGGATTTCAAAGAAATAATCCGCTATGATTAATGTTGTATTTGTGTCTTTGTATTCCTCGTATTGGGATGCCAACCATCGGTCGAAGTGCTCAACAGAGACTCGTTTCAGTAGGTCGTCATAAAAATATCGTCTGACTATTTCCCTTACAGCCTTGTCGTGCAGAGTGTTTTTCAGCATCTTGTCGGTGATGCCGAGTTCAGCGGCAGTCGCCGGGCGGCTTTTGTGTATCTCCGTCATCAAGCTATCGAGGTGTGTAAGGGTTGCATTTTCTATTGCTGTTGTTTTGGTGCGACTAGCTTTTCTTTCCAATAAAATCTGACGTTTTTCGGGCAACAGGAATTCAATTCGAGCCTCGGGAGGGTAAACCGTTTCGTGGTCTTTATGATCAAGGTAACTGTTGCTTTCCACTATCCTGATGTACTCTACCGTGTCGCCCATGAGTGTGGTTGTATGTTGTGCCGTTGAAGGAAATGAAACAGCGCAACAAAACAATGCGGCAAGTATTTTAATCGTTCTCATTCAGAATAGGGGGCGATTGTGGTTGGTCAGAGTTTATTTAAAAACAAGGGGAACATTGATGCTCCCCTTTGTATTTGTTTTAGTTTTCTGTTGTCGGTAGTTCTTCGTGTTCGGGAGACGCGTCGTCGGCGAAGAGGTCTTTGGGGTTGGGCCCCCATTTGTTCTCGCCCTCCTGCGAGTCGAGGAACATGAACACCAGATATACTATCAAAGCAGCGAGCGAGATGAGCATCAGCAACATCTTGACGCCTATGCTGCAGCTGAACAGCGTGGGTATGTTGTTCAAAAGCATACCGACATACAGCGGCACGAACCACCAACCGGAACGCCCCGTGTCGTGCAGGCGGCGCACCGTGACAGCCAAGCTGGGCAGGAGTATCAGCAGGCAAAAGATGCAATAGACGTAAAAGGCCGTACTGTGCATCATCAGCGAGTACATCTGCTTTGTGTAATCATCGTCGAGGGCAGTTGAACCATAGACGCCGGCATCGTTTATAGCCTCCATCATCTCGGGGTCGTTTATCATACCTTTAACCATAGGCACCATCATGAATATCATCATTACAAACATGATGATGAAGTTGATAAGCGTGAACCACCAGAATTCACGTCTGCGGGCGCGACCTTTGAAGTCGGCATACTGCTTGAAACATTTAATGAACCAATTCATGGTAATTATTTTTAAGGGTTTAAAGGGTTTAATAGTTAAAAAGGTGTGGGGGTGAAGATGGTTAGGCTTCGGGTTGATCATTTGCGTTGATCTCTTTGGGATTGGGGCCCCACTTGTTATCGCCGGGTTGCGAGTCTTTGCACATCACCACTATATAGAATATTAATGTGCCAAATGCCAACAGGTTCAGGAATGTGGGTAGGAATCCGGTAAGGTTCAGGTGGTTGGGAATCACGGGCAGTAACATCAGCACGGAGAACAGCAGATACCACCAACCTGAACGTTCGATGTCGTGCAGGCGGCGTACCGATACTGCGATGCTCGGAAGCAGGACTACCAGAAAGAATGCGACATAAATCCAATAGAACGGGCTCTTCGCCATCATGCGTGCCATCATATTCCGAACGCGTTTGACGTAGTCGGTTTCGTAAATGGTGGTTGAGGTGCCGTCATCGTTCTTGACCTCTCTTTTGCTGTCAAATACCTCTCCGTTGTGCATCACCTTGTCCGACAGTTCTTCATCGACGATACCGTTCCTCTCGAGCAGGTCGAAGAGGTCTTTTATTGTCGAGTCGTTGAGGTTGTTGGCGTTGATGGTCACCACCTGCGCCTTTGCTATCTTCGCATCCTCGTTGTCGGTCACTTCTGCCGGAAGGTCGATGACGCCGCTATTCTGCAGCATGTCGAGCAACTCCTGAGCGTTGTCCTCGTTGATGTTCTCGGTGTGAACTTGGTTTGCCACCTCGGAGTCAGAGACTTGTTTGCCTTGTAGGGCTTCTTCGGTGAGACCGTAGAAGTCTTTGTTGAGCGTCATCTGTTTGACGATGGGTACGGCGATGCCGACCATCAGCACCAGTGAGATGATGGAGCAGATGAGTGCGAACCACCAGAACTCACGTCTGCGGGCACGACCTTTGAAATCGACATACTGCTTGAAACATTTGATGAACCACTTCATGACTTTAGTGATTAGTGAATAGTGATTAGTGAATTGACAAATGTACGCTAACTCTACGCTTTCAGGAGGAAGTTGAGGTTGTCTTTGAGGCCGTATTCCTTGGTGTTCTCCATCTTGGTCTTGAAGACTTTCATCTTGTTGGGCTTGCCGATAAGAGAGAGGTTACCCTCTTCGAGGAGCAGGGCCGTTGCCTCGCGTATGGCGGCGACGGTGGCTTTGGGGTTCACCATGATGTACTCCTTCAGGCGGTCGTCGCGGGTTTCGCCGCCGTGCTTCGGGTCGAAGAAGTCGGTGTAGTGGGGGTTGATCTGGAAGGGTACGATACCCATGCAGTCGAACGATGCCGGCATGACTATCGGCATGTCGTTGGTGGTGCAGAGGGTGGGGCCGGCCACGTTGCTTCCGGCGCTCCAACCCATATAGGGCATGCCGTCGAAGGCACGCTGGCGTATGGCTTGCATGAGACCTGTGCGCTGCAGCTCCTTCACCAGGTGGAAGGTGTTGCCGCCACCCACGGCGACGCAGTCGGTGTCGTAAACGGCGTTGACGGGCAGCGCCTTGTGGTGTACCGAAGTCAGCTTCACGCCGAACTCTTTATATACGGCGGCGACTTTGCGCTCGTAGGCGTCGTATGATTTGGTCAATCCGCCTTCGGCGAGCGATACGCCTGCGTAGGGGACGAAGAGTACGCGTTTCACATTATGACGGCGACAGAAGTCGGCGATCATGTCTTTGCACCAACCGAGGTAAGCCTCACCCCGCATGGTGGAGTTGCTGATTAACAAAAGATTTCTCTTATCCATAATGGTTGTTTTTTGGGGTTTATCGGACGGGTCGGACTTGTCGGACTTGTCCGACGTTGGGGTTGATTGTTATGCGTCGATGTTGGCGTAGGTGGCGTTCTTTTCGATGAACTCTCTTCTTGGCGGCACGTCGTCGCCCATGAGCATCGAGAAGATGTAGTCGGCCGAGGCGGCGTTGTCGATGGTCACCTGGCGCAGCTGACGGTTGGCGGGGTTCATGGTGGTCTCCCAAAGCTGGTCGGGGTTCATCTCACCGAGACCTTTGTAGCGCTGCACGTGGATGCCCTTGTCGCCCACTTCCTCGAGTGCCTTGATGCGGTCTTCCTCTGTCCAGCAGTAGATGTTGCGGTTGCCTTTCTTGACGAGGTAGAGGGGCGGGGTGGCGAGATAGACGTAGCCGTTCTCGATAAGTTCGGGCATATAGCGGAAGAAGAAGGTGAGCATGAGGGTGTCGATGTGTGCTCCATCGACATCGGCATCGGTCATGATGATGATCTTGTGGTAGCGGAGCTTCTCGGTGTTGAGCGCCTTGGGGTCTTCGGCTGTACCTTTGTGGACGCCGAGGGCGGTGTAGATGTTGCGTATCTCCTCGCTGTCGAAAGCGCGGTCGACGCTGGCTTTCTCGACGTTGAGAATCTTACCTTTGAGCGGCAGGATGGCTTGGAACCTGCGGTCGCGTCCGGTTTGTGCCGATCCGCCTGCGGAGTCACCCTCGACGAAGTAAATCTCGCACTCCGATGGGTCGTTGCTCTGGCAGTCGGCCAGCTTGCCGGGAAGTCCCTGTGTGCTGAAGGCGGTGCTGCGCTTGACGCTCTCGCTGGCCTTGAAGGCGGCTATGCGGGCTTCGGCGGCGACGACAATCTTGCGGACGATGTTCTTCGCCTCTTCGGGATGTTCTTCGAGGTAGGCTTCGAGCATCTCGCTGACGGCCTTATCTACGGCTCCGCGCACCTCGGTGTTGCCGAGCTTGGTCTTTGTCTGTCCTTCGAACTGGGGTTCGGCCACCTTGACCGAGATGACTGCGGTGAGGCCCTGACGGAAGTCTTCGGGCGAGACCTCGATGACTTCGTTCTTCTTGCGGCTGCTTATGAGGAGTTTGTTATTCTCGGCGTAGGTCTTGAGGGTGCGGGTGAGGCCGCTTCGGAATCCGGTGAGGTGGGTGCCGCCCTCGTGGGTGTTGATGTTGTTGACGTAGGAGTGGAGGTTCTCGGCGAACGAGGTGTTGTACTGGAGGGCTATCTCGATGGGTATGCCCTGCTTCTCGCCTTCGATGTAGATGGGTTCGGGCATGATGCTCTGGCGGTTGGCGTCGAGGTAGTGGAGGAAGTCCTTGAGGCCGTTCTCCGAGAAGAAGCGGTCTTTCTGGAAGGTGCCGTCGTCGAGCGGACGCTTGTCCTCGATGTTCAGCTCGATGCCCTTGTTGAGGTAGGCGAGTTCGCGCAGACGGTTGGAGAGGGTCGAGTAGTCGTATTCTGATACGGTGAATATCGACGGGTCGGGGTGGAAGTGGACCTTGGTGCCGCGCTTGTCGGTGGTGCCGATTTCCTTGACGGCATAGAGCGGGAGGCCTTTCGAGTACTCCTGCTGATAGACCTTGCCGTCGCGGAACACCTGTACGGTCATGTGGTCGGAGAGCGCGTTGACGCAGCTCACGCCGACGCCGTGCAAGCCTCCGGAGACCTTGTAGCTGCCTTTGTCGAACTTGCCGCCGGCGTGCAGCACGGTCATGACGACCTCGAGGGCGGAGCGGTGCTCTTTCTCGTGCATATCGACGGGTATGCCGCGTCCGTTGTCCTCGACGGTTATGGAGTTGTCCTCCTCGATGGTGACGTTGATTTTGGTGCAGAAGCCGGCGAGGGCCTCGTCGATGGAGTTGTCAACCACCTCATAGACGAGATGGTGCATGCCACGGAAGTTGACGTCGCCGATGTACATGGCCGGGCGTACGCGTACGGCCTCCAATCCTTCAAGAACGGTAATGTTACTTGCGCTGTAGTCTTCTTGTTTTTTGATTTCTTCGCTCATTTTCAGTATGTCTTTTTATATTATTTTCTTTAGAAATAGAATGCAAAGATACGAAAAAAAACGGACGTGTTCAAGAGTTTTATCAACACCTTGTTAACTGCCGAACGCGCCCACGGAAAAGAGGGTTATTGTTCGGGAATATGGTTGTGTAAGAGGTTTATTCTGAGGGTGGTATAAAAGGCGGTTTAATCCTTCACGAGACGGACAGAATGCCCGCATTTGCGTGTGTAGTCGGATGTTGCGACATTGCCGTTAAAGAATAACATGAACCCTGCCTTTTCTTCATTGCTGCTTGTACTTGCCCAATAGTTGCCGTACTCACCCGCATCGGTTATATTCGTACCCATGCGGTAGCCAGCAGCCGGCAAGAATATCGCGCCTGCCAATTCTAACTTCATCCATTGCTCTGTGGTATATGAATTGTTTGTAAAATTGGCATCTGTTGTGTTTATATTCACCAATGCATTTACTCCATCAGGCATAGTAAAGTCGTTGGGTAGAATTATCAAACCAGCCGTACCGACTATCGTCGCTATCGCATACCTTGCGTTATCTGTTCCGCTAACAGTCGAAGCATTTCTCGTAAACAAAAGATACTCCCACTCATCCTTTGTCAGCGTGCGCCACATTCCCGCCTGGTTACCGCCGTCTTCGATGGGGTTATACACGCCCCAGTCGGCGTTGGCATACTCGCCCGTCAAGTTGTTCTCATAACTGCCGCCAGGATAATAATCGGAATAACTCTCACTTGTCGCCCAAGGTTGATACTCATTTGCTCCGCTGTTCCATCCGCTGGTGCCCCAGCCGAAGAGGTCGATATATTCGTTGTAGGTTTCCGAGATATTGCTGTTGGCTTCGCCGATATATTCGTACTGTTCCGGCGCAAAACGCCACAAGTTCGCGGCGGCGTTATACCACAGGTTGCCCTTCGAGAAGTGTACCGTACGTCCCTCCGCCACCGTGAAGGTTTTTATCGAAGCGCCGTTCTCGTCAAAGGCTTCAGCCAAAGCATCATTCGTCTGTGAGCCACCTTTGACCGCACGGACGGATAGCCCAAAGCGGCGGCCGTAGTTGCCCACGTCCTGGTTGTCCGAATTGAAGTACACGCCCCACGCGTTGCCCGGGAGGTCCGTGAGGACCGACGCCGACCAGTAGCGGCCGTACTCGCCCGTGCTGCTGAGCCCCGCGTCGTAGCGGTAGCCGGCGGCGGGCAGGAAGATGCGGTTGCCATTGCTGTTGCTGGTGAGCATGTAGCCGTTCACGCCGTTATACTTTGTCCATTCGCCTGTGCAGTTGTCCCACAGCTCCTGCCATTCGTCTTTTGTAGGTATTCGAGCGCTCGCGCCGAAAGCGTTTTTCGCCGCGTCGTCGCCCGATTCAAGTACGGTCAATCCGTCACTGTCGTAGTATTTCGTAAGCGCATCCGATCCTGTTCCGTAAGCATACGTGCTCCATTCATAGTTTGCTTTCGGTTTTGTCTCGCCCCAGGCGAAGTAGGCGCCGTAGCCTTGGGGTTTGGTGGTTCCTAGGTTGCAGGAGTACCAGAGAGTGCCGCTGGGCAATCCCATATCGACCCAAGAGCTATTTGCCAACGGCGTCTGCACTCGGCGGACGAGACGGACGGACATGCCGAAGTATCGGGCGTATCTTTCCACGTTGAAACCACCACTGTAGAAGTTTATGATCCATGCGTCGCCCTCATTGTAGTACGTCCCAGACCAATAGTAGCAGCTCGAACCTGTGCCACTTACCTCTGTGCCATCACGTTTTCCCGCAGCAGGCAAGAATACCGCACCAGCCGACTGCATTTTCTCCCACTGGGCATAAGTGTATTTGTTTGTCTCGTATCCGTTATTTCTCCCTGCCGTGTAGCTACAACCAGTCGGCAACGTCCACTCATCTGGCAGAAACAACACACCTTTGTATATCCCATCGATAGATGCAAGAGCCCACTTACCGATGCGCTTGGTGTTGTTCCCAATCAGATATTCCCACTCGTCTTTGGTCAGCGTCCGCCACATTCCAGTAAACTTTCCGCCGTTCTCAATCTTGTTGTAAATGCCCCAGTCGGCATTGGCATACGCACCTGTGAGATTGTAGACTCAACAACCAAGTGCAACGCTGTTGTGCAAATATAGCATAAATTTATATTTTGGTGTAAGGAAGTTCAAAAGTTTTCTGGGGCGGAGGTTGATTTCGGCCTGAACAAAGGATATGTATTCGGCGGAGAGAGTGG
>JAEEGL010240278.1_pt1 | contig 39078 bp, 39 predicted proteins | sample 9134231 | NCBI WGS metagenome assembly JAEEGL01 (sample SAMN16246548, study PRJNA631951) | gut metagenome | biome: gut microbiome; feature: rumen; material: fiber-attached | host: Bos | place: Iran: Karaj | collected 2018-10 | reverse complement strand
CGTCATTTATGTTTATTCCTATAACAAAGAAAGTCGCTTTCGCATCATACTGCTCCAGAATATCAAGCACTTCATTGGTAGTTGTAGTGTTCGGTCCGTCATCAAATGCAAGTGCAAGCAGTTTGGGCTCATCTTCTGCATTTACCGTAACAGTCGGAACTCCTGATATCAGCAGTACGGCAGATGATATGACCGCTCCTATCTTACTGATGATTTTTCTCATATTTAGTCACCTCATAAATTATGGCTCATTATGGTTCACGTTATATTATTATAACATACTGCAAATAAGAATTCAATAACCGGACAATAAACACCCTCGGTTATGCCGGGGGTATTTATTAGAATAAAAACTCAGGAAATCTTTCCTGAGTTTTGCACTTACATATCGAGTTCGATCGTTTTGCCGGTGGGGGAGTATTGAACGGTCTCGACTCCGCACTTTTTGAACAGCAGTGCTGATGCTGTAACGCTTTCAGTGCCGCTGTATTTATTGCTGTAGTAGACAACTCGCTTTATACCGGACTGGATTATCGCTTTTGCACATTCGTTGCATGGGAAGAGCGTTACATACAGCGTACAGCCGTTGAGCGAAGCTGCGCTGCTGTTGAGTACGGCGTTAAGCTCTGCATGGCAGACGAATGGATACTTTGTATCAAGAGGGGAGTCTCCGTCGCGCTCCCACGGCATATCGTCATCATCGCAGCCTGTAGGCATACCGTTATATCCGACTGAGACTATTTTGTGCTCGTCATTGACTATGCAAGCTCCTACCTGAGTGTTGTTGTCCTTGCTGCGCTCGGCAGAGAGCATCGCAATGCCCATGAAGTATTCGTCCCAAGTTATGTAGTCCTTGCGTTTCATAGTATACCTCCTCCGGTTATAAAAACAGCGGAATGCGAAGAACGCTATCCCGCTTCTGAAATTTTTGAAATGAGCGGACTTTTGCGTGTCCGCTCGCAGTTGGTTGGGGCAGCGGGATTTGAACCCACGCATGACAGAGTCAAAGTCTGTTGCCTTACCGCTTGGCTATACCCCAGTATGACCGCTAATAATTATACCAGAAAATCGGCATTAAATCAATAGCGGAGAATTATATTTTTTATTTAATTATTCTTTCCGTCCCTGAACATACACATCATCTCATTTGTGAGGCTGAGTGCGTCCGGCTGACCGACTATGTCCTCGCGCTTGACCCATATCGCGGAGCCGAGTTCGTTTTCGTCGAGGGTGATAGCGTCGCTTCCGTCCACATCGCAGTAGAAGCCGGTGAGCATTCCGCCTGAGTAGCCCCAAGGCTGCGATTTATAGTAGCGGATATTCTTGACTTTGAGTCCGACCTCTTCCATGACCTCGCGGCTGACTGTTTCCTCGAGGGTCTCGCCAATTTCTACGAATCCGCCTATGAGAGCGTCATATTCTACTCCCTTGCCTTTTGCGTATCGGGTGATGAGGATTTTGTCGCCGTTTGTCACTCCGACTATCACAGCCGGATTTATACGCGGAAAAATGAGATTCCCGCACTTTGTACAACGCAGAGCACGCTCCGGAGCAGCGGGAACGGTGGGAGCTCCGCAAATGCCGCAGAATCGGCTTTGTCTGTACCAAGAGAAGAGGTGGAAGGCGGTGAACATCGCGTAGACGTTCTCTTTCATTGCTCCTTTGGCGTGGCGGACGTCTTTTATCGGGATATAGCCAAATCCGGCAGGAACTTCGATATCGTCGGGACGAGCGACAAAGTATTTTTTATCGCCGATAGAAAAGCCGTAGATGCAGTCCGGCTCGCTTTCAAAAGCACTGAGCATCGGAAAAGGCGACTGTACATCATTGCAGGCGAGAGCATCTTTTCCGCGGAAATGCATAATGAAGCTTCCGGCATCGGGGCGGAGCTGAGCAAAGTGATTATTATTGAGATTTGGGAAAATGTCCTGTATCATGCGGAAGCTCCTTTCTCGTTTGCGAGCCTGTTCATATCGCGGAAGTCAAACATTGCCATTACGATAGCCACAACAGCCGAGAGCATATCTGCGATAGGACCTGTATAAACGATTCCGTCGATGCCGAATATCAGCGGCATAACGATGAGAAACGGAATGAAGAATATCATCTGTCTTGTCATTGAGAGGAAAACGCCCTTCAGCGGCTTGCCGATAGACGTAAAGAATGTCGAGGTTATCGGCTGTAGACAGTTTATCCATGTGAAGAAGAGGAAAATACGGAAGAATTTTGTACCGAACTCGAAGTAGTTTTCGCTTCCTTCGCCGAAGAGCGAGAGTATCTGACGCGGGAAGAGCTGGAAGCATACGAATGCCAAGATTGAGATAGCACCTCCGGCGAAAACAGCGAGGCGGTATGCCTTTTTTACGCGGTCAAACTGACGTGCGCCGTAGTTGAAGCTTTCTATCGGCTGAGTTCCCTGAGCGAGACCTATAACGATAGAGAAAACTATCATGTTGACCTTCATTACAATGCCGGCACAGGCGAGAGGCTCGTTTTCGCCATATTTGGAGAGGGCTCCGTAGTGCTTGAGCGAGTTGTTGAGAACTATCTGCACGATAGCGATAGCGAGCTGGTTGAAGCATGAAGCCATGCCGATAGAAGCGATACGCTTGACTGTAGCGCCGTGCGGCTTGAAGTGTTCGAGTGTGAGGGTGACGGTCTTGAATTTACGGAGATAGAGCAGTACCATTATCGCCGATATCACCTGACCGATAACAGTTGCGGCAGCGGCTCCGGTCATGCCCCATTTGAAAACAAGCACGAAAAGCGCATCAAGGATAGTATTTATAACTGCACCTGTGAGGTTGCAAGCCATTGTCATATTCGGGCTTCCGTCAGCGCGGATAATGTGTCCGCCTCCGGCAGTGAGTATCAGGAACGGGAAACCGATAGCTGTCACGCGGACGTATTCCTGAGCGTATGGCAGGACCTCTGACGGCGAGCCGAAGAATTTCAGCAGGGGAGTGAGAAATGCGAGCGTTATCGCGGTAATAACAATTCCGCTTGCTAAGAGCATCGTTATTGCGTTTCCGGCGAAGAATCCGGCACGTTTCTTGTTGCCCATGCCGAGAGTGAGGTTGAAGCATGATGCTCCGCCTATGCCGAGAAGCAGTGCAACAGCCATACAGGCTGTAGTGAATGGGAATGCGATATTTGTCGCGGCATTGCCGTTTGTACCTACTCCCTGACCGATGAAGAGCTGGTCTACGATGTTGTACAGAGCGCTGACAAGCATACCAATGATGCTCGGTATCGCAAATTTCAGCATCAGAGATGATACCGGAGCGGTGCCGAGCGGATTCTGTTTATCCTTATTTTCCATGTTTTATCCTTCTTTTTCTTTTTATAACCAATCTATTATACTATTTTTTTACAAAAAAATCAATATGTAAAATGAACAAAATAACGGAAAACGGATTTTTTTTACTTGTTTTACATAAAAACTCCCTGAACATTTCGTACAGGGAGCAATGATGTTATTCCTGAGAAGCTATCTTTTCAACTGCCGGATCGAGCCAGTCGCCTTCAAAGAGTTCTATCGTTCCCTGATCGCAATGCTTTGCGAGGTCAGTGCAGATAGGAAGCTGAGCAAGCACGGGGATACCGTGCTCTTTGGCGATTTCCTCAATGTGGCTGTCGCCGTATATCTTATGCTTCTTGCCGCAGTCGGGACATTCGTAGTAGCTCATATTCTCGATGATGCCGAGTATCGGGATATTCATGAGCTTCGCCATTTTAACAGCCTTCTCGACTATCATGGAAACGAGTTCCTGCGGCGAGGTAACTATAACGATGCCGTCAACGGGGATAGACTGGAAAACTGTGAGCGGAACGTCGCCTGTTCCGGGGGGCATATCAACGAAGAGGTAGTCGATATCCTTCCAGATAACGTCAGTCCAGAACTGCTTTACAACTCCGGCGATAACAGGACCTCTCCATACAACGGGGTCTGACTCGTTCTCGAGGAGGAGGTTTACAGACATAACGTCAATTCCCATTTTGCTCTTGCGGGGAATGATTCCGAATTCGCAGGCGTCAGCCTTTTCGTGTATGCCGAAAGCCTTCGGTACAGAGGGACCGGTGATATCGGCGTCAAGGATACCAACGTTCTTGCCGAGACGCTGCATGGAAACAGCGAGCAGAGATGATACCATGGTCTTACCAACGCCGCCTTTACCGCTGACAACGCCGATGACCTTGCCGATACTGCTCATCTGATTGGGCTTTTCAATGAGGCTCTGCGGCTCAGTTCTGCTTGCGCAGTCGCTTCCGCAGGTCGAACAATCGTGTGTGCATTCACTCATTAATAATTACTCCTTTGAAATTGTGATAATTATATTATATCCTATATTTCGATTTTAGTCAAGCGTTCGAGGATTCGTTCGCGCTCTCTGAGAAATATGGGAGGTATGTCTATGCCGAGGTTCTCAGCGTTTTCGCTCGCCATTTTTACTTCCTGACGGGCGCGTTCGGTATCTCCGCACATAATGTGAACTTCTGCCATATCGAGAAGCAGTGCGGCAGTATTGTATTTTGTCAGATTAGATGCCGCAGGCGTATTGACAAATTTGCCGTTTTTCTGCATACGAAGGCGGTATTCCATGCTCCAGCCGAGGTACTGCGAGGCGTTCTCGCAGTTTCCGTAGAGCATCTGCTCGTATGCGGCAATAGCCAGCAGAGCAGGAACAGCCGAGGGATTACGCTCGGTCAGGGTGTTGAGAATGTCTGCATATTCTGATATAGCAGAAATGAACAGGTCGTCATCGTGCTTTGCCATAGCGTAGTCGAGAATGGCTATCATGTGGTCGTTTCGGCTGATAAGGTCGGTTTCGGGAATCTTCTTCATTTCCTCGAGACAGGCTGAGGCTTCGTCAAATTCACATCTGAGAGTGTGACAGCCGATAAGATGACAAAGAGAAGAAATGTACTCATAGCTCTGCTTGTTGGCAGTTTCAGCGAGACGTTTAGCCTCTGCGAGCACTTTATCTGAGCATATCTCGTTCTGTATCAGACTGAAATACGGCCGTGAGCGCTTTATCGTGCCGGAGGTCTTGAGTGCTGCGGAAATACCGCCTGCGCTTTTGGATATCTTTATTCCGGCGTTTATCCAGATAAGCGAGAAGCAGACTATAAACGGAGTTATGAAATCGAGCACGGCGAAGATGAGCATACTTATCCACCATTGAAGCTTGTCCTGCATCGCGACGGCGATTATCAGCTCAATGATCACTATCGGGATAGCTGCTTTACCCATGATGCTGACAGTAGTGTTGAGCCAGCGGTCGATGCTGTAACGCTCGAAGTCGCGGTCGAGCTTTTTTTTTGAAACGTAAATCATCTGTACTTGTAAACGGTCGCAGTCTCGAAGCCGTCGAGCAGGGTAGTCATGCTTCCGAATGCCATTCCTGTTCCCTTAGCAACGCAGTTTATAGCGTCTTTGGCAATGTTGCAGTTTATGCCGAGAGTGCGCTTGATAAGCTGAGTCAGACCTCCGAGGAGAGCTCCGCCGCCCGTGAGGAGGAGTCCGTTGTCGTAGATATCGCCTACAAGCTCGGGAGGTGCGTCCTCGAGAACCTTTCGAATAGCCTCCATGATAGCGAAGGTGTCGTCCTCGATAGCCTTGAAGAGCTCTATCTCGCTGAGCTGTATCTGTGCCGGAAGACCTTTGAGAAGGCTCCTGCCCTTGACGGTATACGTTACCTCGTCGTTGGGGTCGTAGAGGTTGCAGAGCTCTATCTTGACCTTTTCGGCAGTTCTCTCTCCGATGAGGAGCTTGTACTTGTTCTGGATATACTTGGCGATAGAGCGGTCGATAGCGTTTCCGGCTGTTTTTATCGTGTAGGAGGTAACAACGCCGTTCATTGAAACGATAGCGATATCAGTCGTGCCGCCGCCGATATCGACTATCATGTGACCCTTAGCCTTGGTGATGTTCACTCCTGCGCCTATCATAGCGGCGATAGGCTCCTGAATGAGGTATACCTGACGCGAGCCCGCACTCTTGGCGGCGTCAACAACTGCACGGCGCTCTATGTCGGTGATGAAGGAGGGTATGCAGATGACGATGCGCGGCTTCAGGAGCTGATGTCCTGTGACCTTGAGAATGAACTCGCGTATCATGCTGTGGGTGAGGTCATCATCGGAGATAACACCGTCGCATATAGGTCTTGCAACGCAGATGTATTCGGGATTTCTGCCTATCATTTCATAGGCTTCCTTTCCAACTGCGAGTACGCGCTCGGTGCGGGTATTATAGGCGATAACGGAGGGCTCGCTGAGCACGACTCCCTTATTGCCCATTGTCATAACTATGTTTGAGGTACCGAGGTCGATACCGATATCTGTATTTGCCATATGTATTATCCTTTCTTCAGCATCTCTCTGAGGCAGGTATAACGCCTTGTTCTGCGGTCGTTATCCACCATTTTATGTATCTTTTCTTCCGAGCCGACAAGTATCAGGAGCTTCTTCGCTCTCGTTACGGCTGTGTACAGCAGATTGCGGTAGCTGAGCTTCTCGAATCCGCCCATGACCGGCATTATCACCGCTTCAAACTCGCAGCCCTGACTTTTATGCACCGTTATCGCGTATGCGAGCTCGAGCTGGGGGAGTATGTCAAACGGGTAGGAGGCTTCTCTGCCGTCGAAATCTACTTTAGCGGACTGAGCCGCAAGGTCTATAGAGATTATCTTCCCGATGTCGCCGTTGAAGATGCCGGCGCCCTGCTCTGAGCCGCGGCTCCAGACGATATCGTAGTTGTTGCGGGTCTGCATGACCTTGTCGCCGACGCGGTAGGTATAGACGAATCCGCGGTATTCGCGCTTGTCCTTTTCGGGAGGATTCAGCTTCGCCTGAAGCAGCTTGTTCAGCTCGATTGTGCCGACAGTGCCCTTGCGCGAGGGAGTTATTATCTGTATGTCCTCGGTGGGGGAGTAGCCGTATGCATTCGGCAGCCGGCGGCGGGTAAGGTCAACTATCAGGTCGAGAGCCTTTTCGTAGTCGTCACGCCGTATGAAGAAGAAATCGCTGTCTGTGCGTGAAAGGTCGGGGTATTCGCCTGAGACTATCTTATGCGCATTTGTTATGATGCAGCTTTTCCGCGCCTGACGGAATATCTCGGTGAGCTCAACTACAGGCACAGCCTGACTGTGTATGATGTCTTCGAGGAGGTTGCCCGCTCCGACTGAGGGGAGCTGGTGGAAATCTCCTACCATGATGAGCTTGCAGCCGAGCCTTACCGCGCGGAGAAGCTTCTCGAACAGTATTGAATCAACCATTGACATCTCGTCGATAACGAGGACGTCGCAGTCGAGGGGATTATTCTCATTGTGGGCAAATATGGGAGTATCTCCCATATCGTAGACAACCTCGAGCAGACGGTGTATCGTCTTTGCCTCGTAGCCCGTTAGGTCTGACATACGCTTGGCGGCTCGTCCGGTAGGAGCTGCAAGGAGAACGCGGTTGCCCATTTTCTCGAAAATTGAGATTATGGCGTTGAGCGTTGTGGTCTTACCGGTACCGGGACCGCCCGTCAGGACCATGAGTCCGCGGGAAATTGCCGTGGTTATAGCCTGTCGCTGGAGCGTTTCGTAGCTTATGCCGTGTTCCTCTTCCTCGATATCTATCATGGAATCGTAGTTGAAATCCTCAGGCGAGGAGAAATCGCGCAGGACGTGGATGCGGTCGGCGATGAACTGCTCGGCGTAATAATAGTCGGGCAGATAGACGTATTCACGGTCGTTTTTTATGTATTCAAACAGGTCGTTATCGTCGAGAGCCGCATTGTATGAGCTGTAAAAATCCTGCTCGGAAATATCAAGAGCGGGAGTAGTTAGCTTCAGGAGCACTGAAAGCGGCAGACATGAATGTCCGTTTGCCGCATTTGCGCGGAGGATATACTGCATACCCGCGATGACGCGCTTGTTGTCGTTTTTGGCTATGCGGAGGTCGTGAGCGATAGAATCAGCTTTTTCAAATTCGAGCTCGATACGGTCTCCGCACAGAATGTACGGGTCGTTTTTAATGAGCTCCATTGCGTCAGTGCTGAACTTGCGGTAGACCTTCATCGCGTAGCTGGACTTGATATCATACTGCGACAGAAAAGACATTATAAGTCTCAGTGAGAAGAGCTTGCGTGCTTCGTCAGCTATCTCGTCGCATTTTTTCTGCGATATGCCGCGCACCTCGCTCAGTCTGTATGGGGCGTTCTCGATGATGTCGAGAGTAGCTGCTCCGAACACGTTGACTATCCTCTTCGCGAGTGCGGGACCGATGCCCTTGATAGCTCCGGAAGCGAGGTATTTTTCAATGTTCACGACGGTATCAGGCAGCTTTCGCTCGCAGTATTCGGCGTGAAACTGAGTCCCGAACTTGCGGTGAGTCTCGTATGAGCCCTCGAGGATAAGTATCTCACCCTCCTCAACTTCGCCGAGCGAGCCGACAACGGTGATAAGCTCGCCGCCGGCATCGAGGTCGAGAACTGCATAGCCGTTTGATTCGTTCCGGAACAGAACGGTCTCAACAGCACCTTCGATATGAAGAACACCAGTCTGCAAGCATATCACCCCTTTCACAGTATCAAATTACATTATACCATATAGAAAATAAAAATGCAACTACGCGGAAAACATTTCCTTAAGCGTTTTTTCAAGCTCAGATGCGGGGATATATACTGCATCGGGAGAATTCTTCACAAATCCGCGGCACATTTCTTCCTGTTCAGGAGTTGCCGAATAATCCACGATTACGACTTTCCGCCTGCCGCAGCTTTTTATTGCAAGGTATTCGAGACGCTCGGAAAGCTCGGTGTCACCTCCGAATACCGGCAGGACCGATACGTATGCGGGAGTTCCGGCTGCAGGCGAGCTGAGAAAGAACGAGACTATCTCGATGATGCAAATCACGGCGAGGATAACGGCAGCTGTGATGATAATACTGTCCATAGCGACCTCCTTGGACTTTTTCTGCATTATATGCTGAAAGCCGTCGGTATGACACAAAGAAGGGGAGCGCATGAAGCGCTCCCCGTGAGGAAAAGATATCATGAAGGTATCGTTACTGCATCTTGTAAGAGTTGATCATCTTCTGCACCATGCGACCGCCGATAGAACCGGCTTCGCGTGATGTGAGGTCGCCGTTGTAGCCTGACTTGAGGTCAACACCGAGCTCGCTTGCAGACTCCATCTTGAATCTCTCGAGAGCCTCTCTGCCCTTCTGTGTCATTTCGCCCTTGTTATTATTGCTGTTATTGCTCATTTTTATTATCTCCTTTGGATTAATTGTTGATGCCGTGATAGTATTATATCACTCTGATGCTGATGTATGAGTGGAAAAAACAGGGTTTACTGCTTGTAATCAAAAATTGTCGCATGATACAAAGAAATGGTCGGCCGATTATGCATTTAGTCAATATGAATAGTAATATTATAATATTTTGTATAATCTGAGAATTGAAATTCCGGCGTCAAAGTGGTATAATTGAATCATGAGAGGATGATACCTTGTGATACAGGTAGATCAATGGCAGTTGCAGAAATGTAGCTGCTTTTTGATTATTATTTGACTGATTTCACTGTTTTATCACAAATATATCACATATTCGTCATTGCTGTGATATAAATTATTAATATGGTATCAACTGATTTTGCATAATGATATGGGGGACTTGTCATGTTTTGTTCTAACTGTGGAAAGTCGATCGATGATAAAGCTGCTGTCTGTATTCACTGCGGAGCTCCTACACAGAATTTCAGCGCAAACGGAAAAGCTCCTGTTGATCCGAACGAACCTGCTGATAAACTCATGATCATTGTTTCGGTAATCCTGCCGATAGTCGGCATCATTTTGGGAATTATGGAAAAAAATAACGGTAAGATACGTGCAGGAAGCGCATACCTCAAAACCGGTATTATTTCCGCGATTTGCATTACGGCGTTTACCCTTCTGGTTGTGTTTTTAACTACTATTCTGCCGCTCATCCTCGTTCTGTTTTTAGGAGTTGGTATGTCTGCGGCTGAGTCGGCAAGTCAGGCTCATTCCTCGCACGCTGTATTCGTTCCGGCAGTGCTGAGCTTTTTCAGTGCAGTCTGATATCTGATGTTCATACGGAGCTTGCTCCTGTGATATAATTATTTTTAGGAGGTTTATTATGATCTGTCCAAATTGCGGACGCGAAATAGCTGATATGGCTGTCGTTTGTCCTAATTGCGGAACTCCTGTTAGCCCGCAGAACCAGCCCAACTTCAACATGGGTGAGGAAAAAGCTAACGTAGGACTCATTATCCTTACTGTATTCTTCCCTATCATAGGTATCATTCTTGGTATCATCGAGATCAACAAGGGTAACAAGAAGGCTGGTAAGACATATCTCATCGCTGCTGGTATCACTGTAGCTGTTTCATTCCTCGGCGGATGCTGCTGTGGTATGCTCGGTGCATTCTCAGGTTCAAGCAGCTCAAGCAGCTCTTACTACACACTCATGCCCATGCTTTTCTGAGATAACATTTAAGGTGAACAATGCCGCGTGAGCGGTGACATAATAAAAAAGACGTCCTTTCCGGACGTCTTTTTTGCTTATTTGCAGGCGTGAATGACCTTTACAGGACAGGCGTTCATGCACTCGCCGCAGTTTTCGCATTTATCATAGTCGATAGAAGCGTGGAAATTCTCGACCTTTATGGCTCCGGTCGGACATTTCTTCTCGCACATCTTGCAGCCGATACAGCCGTTCTTGCAAGCGAGCTTGGTCGCTTTGCCGTTATCTCCGGACGAGCAGAGAACGTCGATGTGCTTGCTCTTGGGCTTGATGCTGATGAGCTGATTGGGACAGGCTGCTGCACACTGTCCGCACGCTCCGCAGAGAGCGGGATTTACTTTGGCAACGCCGTTTTCAATTTTGATAGCGTCGTGCTCGCAGACAGCCGCACAGTCGCCGAGACCGATACAGCCGAACTTACACGAGCCGTTTCCGCCGTAGAAGCGCTTCACAGCCTTGCAGGACTGAACTCCGTCGAAATCAAACTGAGGCTGAGTGGCATTGCAGTCGCCCGAGCAGTGAACTACTGCAGTCATGGGAACGACCTCAGCAGCGGCGGTTCCGAGGATAGCGGCAATTTTGCCGGCAGCGTCTGCTCCTCCTGGACGGCAGAGATTTGTAGCTGCACCCTTGTTTACGATAGCGTCAGCATAGTCGGCACAGCCTGCGAATCCGCAGGCGCCGCAGTTTGCCTGCGGAAGGGATTCGCTTATCTTTGTGACGCGCTCATCTATCTTGACGTAAAAGACCTTGGAAGCCACGGTCAGCAGGACTCCTGCGAGGACACCGCAGCCGCCGAGAATAAGAGCTGGAATCAGATAATCCATGTCCGCACCTCCTTAGTTGAACAGTCCCGAGAAGCCCATAAAGCTTACAGAGACGATAGACGCAGCCACAAGAGTAGCAGGTACGCCCTTGAAGGTCTCGGGGATATCTGCATACTGGAGCTTTCTGCGAACTCCTGAGAAGATGACGAGAGCGAGCATGAAGCCGAGTCCGCCTCCGAGTGCGTTTATAAGTGACTGAACGAATGTGTAATTGTTGTCGATGTTGAGGACTGTAACTCCGAGCACCGCGCAGTTTGTCGTGATAAGCGGCAGGTATACGCCGAGAGACTTATACAGCGAGGGGATGGTCTTTTTCATCGCCGTCTCAACAAGCTGAACGAACAGAGCGATAACAAGTATGAACACGACTGTATCGAAGTATTCGAGTCCGTTCGGAACGAGTATGCCGTGATGTATCGGGTAGGTAACGCAGGTCGCACAGAGCATTACAAAGGTTACTGCGATTCCCATTCCGCTTGCGCTGTCGAGTTTCTTTGAAACTCCGAGAAATGGGCATATACCCATGAATTTTGAGAGTACGAAATTATCTGTCAGCATCGCCGAGAGAAGTATAACACCTAAAGTTTTCACTTTTTATCCTCCTCCTTTGAACTGCATTTGTCCGCCATGGGACAGCCTTCACAGCCGCCGCATTCTATCTCGAGAGGCGGCTTCTTGTTTGTTAGCTTGTTCACTGCCGCGATTATGCAGCCGAGAGTGAAGAATCCTCCTGACGGCATGATGAAGAGCAGCATCGGATTCGAGTGTATAACGGGAATGTCCATGCCGAGCCACTGTCCCGCGCCGATTATCTCACGTATGCTTCCCATGATGAAGAGAGCGATAGTGAAGCCGATTCCCATTCCTATGGCGTCGAGCGCCGATGCAACGACGTTGTTCTTGCTTGCGAACATCTCAGCTCTGCCGAAGATTATGCAGTTAACGGTGATGAGCGTGAGATAGATGCCGAGACTGTCATACAGCGAGGGCACGAAGCCTTCGAGCAGGAAGCCTATGAGAGTAACAAAGCTCGCGATTATGACGATAAAAGCAGGGATACGCACCTTGTCAGGTATGACCTTTCGCAGTGCCGATATAACTATATTCGAGCCGAGAAGCACGAATGTTGTTGCGAGACCCATACCGAGTCCGTTCATCGCCTGAGTTGTTACGGCGAGGGTCGGACACATTCCGAGAAGCATTACAAGGGTCGGGTTTTCCTTGATTATGCCCTTTGTGAGCTCGCTGATGAGCGGCTTTTTATTTTCCGGCATTGAGTATCGCCTCCTTGTTGTTATTGTAGGTGTCAAGAGCCTTCTTGACTGCGGATTCCATTCCGCGTGAGGAGAAAGTAGCTCCGCTCACGGCGTCGAGCTGTATCTCGCCGGAATCCTTTTTGCCGTAGAACTGCTCGCGGAAGGTGGGGATATCGCGTACCTTCGAGCCGAGACCGGGAGTTTCTCCGAGGGATACGAATTCGATACCTGAGATGCTTCCGTTTTCGTCAATGCCGACGAGTATGTTTATGCCTGCCTTTGAGTAGCCGTCAGCAGTTACCTGAACTGCGGTCTTGCCGTCGGGAGTTACAGCTATCGCTTCGATGCCGTCGCCGAAGTCTCCCTCAACAAGCTTGGATTCGGTCTTGCCGAAGAGAGCCTCAACGCTCGAGCTGAACTTGAGCTCCTTCTGCTTGTCGATGTTTTCCTTTGTGAGGTCATGCGCAAATACGAGCAGGAGCGAAGCGACTACGCATATGATAGTCAGTACGACTGAGGGTATGATCTTATTCATTCTTCTCAGCCTCCTTTGCTCCGAGCACCTTAGTACGTGTGAGCTGCTCGATGTACGGCGTGAGCACGTTCATAAGGAGTATCGAGAACGACACGCCCTCGGGGAACGAGCCGAATCTGCGGATAACGAATGTTATGATTCCGCAGCCGAGACCGAATACTATCTTGCCCTTGGTAGTGATAGGAGTTGTTGCATAGTCGGTAGCCATGAAGAAAGCTCCGATGAATACGCCTCCTGCGAGAATCTGGTATATGGGGTCGCTGCCGCCTATCCATGAGAGGATAAACAGACTGCCGATAAATGAGAGCGGAGCGGCAAGGTTGATTATTCTTCTTGCTGCGAGGTATAGACCTCCGATGAGGAGCGCAGCAGCACAGGTCTCGCCGAGACAGCCTCCGCATTTTCCGATGAAGAGGTCGAGGTATGAAGCTGCATTGTCAGTTCCTGCAAGCGGGAGGGGAGTAGCGCTTGAAATAGCGTCGAGGTCAGTATGAGTAAAAGGCTCGGTCCATTTCGTCATTGCGGCAGGGAAGCTTACCATAAGTACGATTCGAGCCGTGATAGCGGGGTTTGCGAAGTTCTGACCCAATCCGCCGAAGAGCTGCTTGACAACAACTATAGCCACAAATGAGCCGATAACAGGTATCCACAGCGGGATAGAAGCCGGGAGGTTCATCGCAAGGAGGAGTCCGGTGACAACTGCGGAGAGGTCGGCTATGGTGTTTTCGCGCTTCATGAGCTTTCGGCAGAGAAACTCGAAGAGCACACATGAGCCGATGCATATAGCTCCGACTGCGACTGCACGAAGTCCGAAGTATACGCAGCCTGCGATATACGCGGGCAGAAGAGCGATAATGACGTTGAGCATTATCGTCGAGGTCTTTAAGTAGTTCTCGTCATGGGGTGACGGAGATACGATAAGTCTGTTCATTTTCCGCACCTCACTTTCTCGGTATCAGCGACTTGGCGAGCTGGTTAGTCTCGGCAAGCTTTCTGTTAGCGGGACAGACATATGTGCAGCTTCCGCAGTTCATGCAGAGCATGACCTTGAGCTTTTTGAGGTCATCGATATCCTTGATGCGGTAAGCCTTGTCGATCTCTGCGGGCATCAGTCCGAGCGGGCATACGTCAACGCATCTTCCGCAGCGGATACAGCTTGAGGTCTTGCGCTCGTCGTAGCTCTTGAATGCGAGCAGGGCGTTTGAGGTCTTTACAACGGGCATATCAATATCAGGCACGGACATTCCCATCATCGGACCGCCGGCAATGACCTTTTTCAGCGCGTCGATATCGGTTTTGCAGAAGTCAAGAACGTCGTGGAAGGATGTTCCTATCGGGACGGATACGTTCTTAGGCTCGCCGACAGCGTTTCCGTCGACTGTCATGCGGCGGGAAACAAGCGGTATGCCGCTGTTGCAGTAGCGGTAGAGGAAAGCCGCTGTCGATACGTTCATAACGATCACACCGGCGTCGGCGGGGAGAGTTCCCTCGTTGACTATCCTGCCGGTCGAATTGTAGATGATGACCTTTTCGGCTCCCTGCGGATAAGAGGAGGGGAGTGTTACGATGTCGATAGTATCGTCGTTTGCAGCCATTTCCGTGAAGTTTTTGATAGCCTCGGGCTTGTTGGCTTCGATAGCGAGCTTAGCCTGTTTTATGCCGAGCTTTTTCTTGACAAGATCAATTCCGCCGATGACGTCCTGCGGGTGCTCTATCATTTCTCGGTAATCGGCAGTTATATAGGGCTCGCACTCGGCGCCGTTAATAATAAGTGTATCTATCTCAGCCTTTGGATTCATCTTGATATGAGTCGGGAAGCCCGCTCCGCCGAGACCGACTGCTCCGCTTTCACGGACAGCCTTGATGAAGTCCTCCTTTGTCGCGCACGGAGGCGGCTTGATATCGCCGGAGAGCTCCTGTTTGCCGTCAGTTTCTATTTCAACAGCCTTGCATACTGCGCCCATAGCGTTGCGGTAATCGGTTATAGCCTTTACCACGCCGGAAACGCTCGAATGCACCGGCACGCTGAATGCAGCGCCGGATTCGCCTATTTTCTGTCCGACTCTGACCTCGTCACCGACCTTGACGATAGGGTCACAGGGAGCTCCCATGTGCATTGACATGGGTATCCTCACCTTTGCCGGAACAGGAAACTCGACGGTAGCGCTGTTTTCCGTATTTTTACGGTGTTTCAGCTTGATTCCGTTCAGTTTTTTCATAAAAAGCTCCTTTAAATAAGAGTTAGTACGCCTGCAATATGACCGCAGACACTTTTATTATACAATATATCCAAATTATTTGCAAGAGGTATATAAACTTTTTTTGAGGATTTTTTCGGAAGTCCGTAATGCTGATTTGCGCAATAAACGATTTGCATTTCAACGTCAAGTGTGATATAATGAAATTACTGATTTGATCGGAAAAAATCTGCAAAGGAGAGATTCAGACATGAAGATACACACACGCATTATCGGATTTGCTGCGGCAATGGTAATGGCTCTCGGAGCGGCTTCTGCTCCGGTGCTTGCGGCTTCCGAGATAGCTCACGACCCTTCACGCGATGTACAGGCTGAGGGAGTTGGCAACCCGTTCAACTACGGCGAGCGCAATACTCCCGCTGACGCTTCAACGGAGGAGATACGCCGGATAAACCACGAGATGACCGTTCAGGAGGTCAAGTACGCGCTCTATAAGGAGATAGACGAGCATTGGGACTTGCTCCGCGTGAGACTTGGTCAGGAGGACCGCGAAAAGGTATACGCTCTTTTCCTCGGAGTAGGAACACGCGAATCCACGCTCGGCGGAAACGGTGACGGCGCCGACGTTGAAACTGCTCAGGGTCAGGGCTTCGGCGTGAGCTCTGCACACGCCTACGGTACGTTGCAGACTGCTGTGACCGCATTTTCCGGCTGTGACCCTACGTTTATGCCCGAGGACAATGTCCCCGAGATGTACCAGTACAGCCTGAGCGAATCCACATTCTATGATGCTATCATATCGAATCACATGGGAATACGTAAGATACTCCATTTTGTCGAGATAGGCATAAATAAAGAGGGGCTTGAAGGCTATCAGGTAGTCCGCGGAGCTCTCAAGGGCTTCAATACCGGCTGGTGCGACTATACCGGCGATAACGAGGGATATTACAAGAACTATCCCGACGAGATAATCGCTCTTGCTCACTGGTATTACGAGGAGGGACATCTTTACGACAATGAGTTCTCGTGGACGAACGATAAGCGCGTTGACCAGTACCGCACCGGCGACAATAACTGGTGGGCATGGTGGGGCGATGTCAAGCCGAGCATGGCTGAGGTCAAAGAGAATATCCAGCCCGCAACGACGACAACTACTACGACTGTCACAACGTCAGGGGGGAACAAGTCCAAGCGCTATGGCGACGCTAATCTCGACGGAAACGTTACGATTGCCGATGCGACAGCTATCCTCCAATATATCGGCAACCGTGATAAGTATATGCTCGAGCCCGACGGAGTATTGAACGCTGACGTGGACGGAAATGCAGGAGTTACTCCCAACGACGCCCTTGTCATACAGAAGGTCGATGCCGGACTATACAAGCTCGAAGACCTGCCTCTCAAAGCATGAGCACGGCGGCTATAGGCTGGTTTGCATACCGCTTGTACAAGAGCCTGCCCTATGCATAAAAAAATTTGAAATACCCCCTTGACAAAAGTCAGGGGGTATGTTATAATATTCAAGTATCGTGCATAGCGATACTATTATCCTTGCCCGCAGAAGGTTGCCGGGCGGAATCCAGAAGGAGGTGTACAAAATGGCAAAGGTATCCGCAAAGTATGAAGTAATGGTTGTTTTCAGCCTCAAGAACGGTGAAGAACCTATGAAGGCTCTTATCCAGAAGTTCAAGGAGAGAATCGAGCGCCATGCCGAAGCTGTTGAAGTCAACGAGGATTGGGGTAAGCGCAAGCTTGCATATCCTATCGAGGACGAGACAGAGGGCTACTACGTGATCTACACATTCCAGTCACAGCCCGACTATCCCGCTGAGCTTTCAAGACGTCTCAACATTTCAGACGGTATTCTTCGCTCACTCGTTACTGTTATCGACTAATCCATCTTCATCATTAGGAGGAGCGCCATGAATAAGGTTATTTTAGTTGGCAGACTTACTGCCGATCCTGAGCTCAGACAGACTCAGAGCGGTGTTGCATCATGCAGATTCACTGTCGCAGTTGACAGACGTTTCGCAGATAAGAATACCGGTGAAAGACAGGCTGATTTCATCACCTGTATGGCTTGGAGACAGACTGCTGAGTTCGTTTCAAGATACTTCAACAAGGGCAAGATGATCGCCGTTGAGGGAAGTCTCAGAACAGGAAAATATCAGGATAGAAATCACTCCGATGTAACACATTACACTACCGACGTTTACGTTGATAATGTAGAGTTCGTCGGCGGAAAGAATGACGGCGGCGGAAACAGCGGTTTCCAGAACGGCGGTCAGAATACCTATCAGGCTCCTGCACAGCAGAGCGCACCTGCTCAGCCTGCACCTAATAATGATAATATGGCATACGGCGAATTTGGCAGCTACGAAGAAATACTCAGCGACGGCGATCTTCCGTTCTGAGTGAATGCTGATACAATATTACGAAAGGAGAATTGTCATGGAAAAGGAAAGAACTCCCCGTCCCGCAAAGAAGCCCCGCAAGAAGGTTTGTATGTTCTGCGCAGACAGGATCGAGAGAATAGATTACAAGGACCTCGCTAAGCTCAGAAAGTGCATGACTGAAAGAGCTAAGATCCTTCCCAGACGTGTAACAGGTACTTGCGCTTTCCATCAGCGCGAGCTCACATCTGCTATAAAGAAGGCAAGACAGATCGCTCTTCTGCCTTACGTTAGCGACTAATAAATAAAAGAGGGGAGACGTTAGTCTCCCTTTTTTAATGTATCGGGAACGCCTTTGAGGCGTTCCATATCCGTTTCTGCTGCGGCATCAAAGCTGAAACGGATATCTTCCGTGGTCAGTGACGGTCAGCCGAAACGGCAAGCTCCTCGTTCCTGCGGAAGAGGAAGGAAATGCACCATATCGCAGATATCGCCACAAGTATATAGACTGCACGGGCAGCAATGCTTCCAGCGCCGCCGAGCGTCCACGCTACGAGGTCAAGGTCGAATATACCGACAAGTCCCCAGTTGATACCTCCCACAACGAGGAGGATGAGCGCGAGTTTATCCCACATAGTAACACCTCTTTTCGCGACGTTAAACCGTTTGAAGGTTTTTGAGCGTCTGAGAGTATTATGCCGGAAAATTGCTTCTTTATACTGGAAAAAACTGCAAAAAAAGAACGCTCATGCGAGCGTTCAAAATGTGTGTGTATGTCGTTTTCTATGGTATAATTATTTTTCTAAGATCACTTAACGATGTACTTAGCGATATCGTTCATGAACTTATCAGCGTCGTCAGTGTGAGCGTTGAGCTCGATGGGCTTAGAGAGGTCCAGGCTGAAAATACCCATGATAGACTTTGCGTCTACAGCGTATCTTCCGGATACGAGGTCAATATCAAAATCATACTTCATGACGATATTAACGAAATCCTTAACGTCGTTGATAGCCTGAAGAGATACAGTTGCTTTTGTCATAATGCATTACCTCCTGTTTGGTGTTTGGTTTCTATTCTTCTTCTTCCTCGCGGATTTTCCTGTCCGCAACTATATATTACCACTTACAAACGGCTATGTCAAGGCAATTATTATAAATTCGGCATTTTGGCATAAAGAAATATGAAATCAATTTGACTTTTTATGTACAAAGAATAATTATTTATCATGCACAAAAACTATAGGTCATTTTTGTGTAGTATTTACATGACAATTTTGGTAAAAAATCGTGATGAACGGGTGAATTATGTATAAGGTATATTTTATAACTTTTGGCTGCAAGGTCAGCCACTACGAGACCGAGCTGCTGAAAAGCTGTTTTTCAAATGCGGGTTTTGATATAGTTAATGACAGCTTCGAGGCCGATGTGGCGGTAGTAAACTCCTGCACTGTCACTGGCAGCGGCGACAGCAAGTCGCTGTATGCCGTCAGAAAGCTCCGCCGCGAGCTGCCTGAGGCGGTGATAATCCTGACGGGCTGCGTGCCGCAGGCTGCTCCCGAGGTCGCGGAGAGCATTCCCGAGGCTGATATCGTCACGGGTACAAAGGAGCGTGCGAAGATGCCCGCTCTCGCACTTGAAGTCCTTGCAGACAGGCGCAGAATCGTTGATATACCGGACTACAGCGCTTCTGATGAGTTCGAGTGCATACCCTATGTCCCGACGGGAGACCGCACTCGCGGATTTGTCAAGATTCAGGACGGCTGTAACTGCTTCTGCTCCTACTGTATGATACCCTATGCGCGCGGAAGATGCCGAAGCAAGCCGCTTGACGAGCTCCGCAAAGAAGTCTCGATGCTCGCGGAGAGGGGAGTGCGCGAAATTGTCCTGACCGGCATCAATATCGCGTTCTACGGGGAAAAAACGGGTATCCGGCTTGTCGATGCTGTCGAGCTGTGCTGTTCAGTTACGGGCATTGAGCGTGTACGTCTCGGGTCGATAGAGCCGGAGGTCATGACCGACGATGACCTCACGAGGCTTGCAAAGCTGCCGCAGTTTTGTCCGCAGTTCCATTTGTCCCTGCAAAGCGGAGCGGCTGAGACGCTGAAGCGCATGAACCGGCGTTATACTCCCGATGAATACGCTGATATCGCCGAGCGGATACGCTCTCACTTCCCGCAAGCCGCCTTCACGACTGATATAATGGTGGGCTTTCCTGAGGAAACAGAAGCGGAATTTGCCGAATCAATAGCATTTGCGGAACGTATCGGATTCTCGCGGATACACGTTTTCCAGTATTCGCCGCGTAATGGCACTCCTGCGGCGATGATGAAGCAGGTACCGGACGCCGTAAAGCACGAACGAGCCGACCGAATGAAGGCTCTCGGCGAGAAGCTTGCTCTCAGGTATGCCCGACAGCTTGTCGGACGAACTGTTCCGGTGCTCTTCGAGCACGAAAATTCGCCTGATTTTCATCAGGGACACGCTCCGGATTACACTTTAATAAAAATTTCACGAAAAAATCCAAAAAAAAGTTTGCGTAATCGCATTTTTTATGTTACAATAGAAAGAGCAGATGTAGACTGCTGTTATGGCAGGCTGTCTGAATGACATTGCCTATAAAAGTTAATTTATATAAACAAGGAGAAGATAAAAATGGCTGTATTCAGAATCTATGCAGAGAAAAAGCCTGAGTTCGCAGTAGAGGCTCAGTCCGTACTCAGCGACATCAGGACTTCCCTGCGCCTCGACATCAACGGTATCCGTATCCTCAACCGCTATGATGCGGACAGGCTCTCGGAGGAGGACTTCAAGGCTGCGATACCCGCGGTTTTCTCCGAGCCCGCTGTAGACGTAGTCTACGACAAGCTCCCCGCGCTTGCTGAGGACGAGAAGATATTCGCTGTCGAGTACCTCCCCGGACAGTTCGACCAGCGCGCAGACAGCTGTGAGCAGTGTATCCAGATACTTCGTCAGGGTGAGCGCTGCCGCGTAAGAAATGCCAGAGTTTATATCGTTTCCGGCAATATTTCCGATGCCGACCTTGAAAAGCTCAAGTCCTACATGATAAACCCCGTTGAATGCCGCGAGGCTTCTCTCGACGAGGTAGATTCTCTCGACTCAAACTATGAGATACCTGAGACTGTTGAAACTCTCGAGGGCTTCATCTCGCTCAACGAGAAGGGCCTCCACGCATTTGTTGACCAGTTCGGTCTTGCTATGGACTATGACGACATCAAGTTCTGTCAGGACTATTTCCGCAATAAGGAGCACCGTGACCCCACTATCACTGAGATCCGCATGATAGATACATACTGGTCAGACCACTGCCGCCACACAACATTCCTCACAAATGTTGACAACGTTAGCATCGTAACTCCCTACATCAAGGATACATACGATATGTACCTCGACGTCCGCAAGGAGCTCGGCAGAAGCGACCGCCCTGTGACTCTCATGGATATCGGTACTCTTGCAGCTAAGAAGCTCAAGGCGGACGGACTTCTCCCTGACCTTGACGAGAGCGAGGAGATTAATGCCTGCTCAGTAAAGATTAAGGTAGACATCGACGGTCAGCTCGAGGACTGGATACTCATGTTCAAGAACGAGACTCACAACCACCCGACTGAGATAGAGCCCTTCGGCGGAGCTGCTACCTGCCTCGGCGGAGCTATCCGTGACCCGCTCTCAGGCAGAAGCTATGTATATCAGGCAATGCGAGTAACAGGTGCAGCAAATCCGCTCGTGCCCGTTGCTGACACGATAAAAGGCAAGCTCCCGCAGAAGAAGATAGTTGTCGGCGCTGCAAACGGCTACAGCTCATACGGCAACCAGATAGGACTTGCTACAGGTCACGTTACCGAGATATATCACTCCGGATACGTTGCAAAGCGTATGGAGATAGGCGCAGTTCTCGGAGCTGCTCCCGCTGAGAATATCCGCCGCGAGAGACCTGTTCCCGGCGATGTTGTTATCCTGCTCGGCGGCAAGACCGGACGTGACGGCTGCGGCGGAGCTACAGGCTCGTCAAAGTCTCATACTCTCGAATCCCTCGAAAGCTGCGGAGCTGAGGTACAGAAGGGTAATCCGCCCGAGGAGAGAAAGCTCCAGCGTCTCTTCCGCAATCCCGAGGTCACAAAGCTCATCAAGCGCTGCAACGACTTTGGCGCAGGCGGTGTATCAGTTGCTATCGGCGAGCTCACAGACGGTCTTATTATCGACCTCAATGCTGTTCCCAAGAAGTACGAAGGCCTCGATGGAACTGAGATAGCTATCTCAGAGTCGCAGGAGCGTATGGCTGTAGTTGTAGCTCCCGAGGACGTTGAGAAGTTCATGGCTGAGGCAAAGAAGGAAAACCTCGAGGCAACTCTTGTTGCTGACGTTGTTGCTGAGCCTCGTCTCAAGATGAACTGGAACGGCAAGACTATCGTTGACCTTTCCCGCGAGTTCCTCAACTCGAACGGTGCTTCCAAGCATACAGACATCACAGTTGAGCTTCCCGAGAACACAGCTCCTGAGGCTCCTGCTGACAATGCCGAGACATGGACAAACCTCATGGGCGGACTCAATATCTGCTCTCAGAAGGGACTTATCGAGAAGTTTGATTCAACTATCGGTGCAGGAACGGTCCTCATGCCTTTCGGCGGCGTATATCAGATGACTCCCTCACAGGCTATGGCTGCAAAGATACCGGTACTCAAGGGCGAGACCAATACCTGCTCGCTCATGGGCTGGGGCTTTGACCCTGAGATATCCTCAAAGAGCCCTTACCACGGCGCAATGCTCGCAGTAGTTGAGTCTATCGCAAAGGTAGTTGCTGCCGGCGGTACATATAAGAAGTGCTGGCTCACATTCCAGGAATACTTCGAGCGCACTCAGAACGACCCCAAGCGCTGGGGCAAGCCTATGGCTGCACTTCTCGGTGCATTCCGCGCTCAGCTTGAGCTCGGCTGCGGCTCTATCGGAGGAAAGGACTCTATGTCCGGTACTTTCGAGAACATCGACGTTCCGCCTACACTTGTTTCGTTTGCAGTTTCCACAGCCAAGGCTGACAAGGTAGTTTCTACCGAGTTCAAGAAGGCTGGCGATAAGGTAATATATATCGCTCCCGAGTACGACGAGAACGGACTTCCCGTATTCGACAGCGTAAAGCGCGTATTCGACAAGGTTGAGGACATTATCTCTGCCGGAAGAGCAAATGCTATATGGACTCTCGGCTCAGGCGGTGTAGCTGAGGCTGTTGCGAAGATGTGCTTCGGCAACAAGCTCGGCTTCGAGTTCACAACTCGTCTCACTCCCGAGCAGCTCTTTACTCCTTGCTACGGTGCGTTCGTTATCGAGCTCACAGGCGAGGCTTCTGATGACGAAACTGTTATCGGTAAGACAACTTCTACATATAAGATTGACACGCTCGATTACACACTCGGACTTGATAACCTCCAGCGCGTATGGGAGGGCAAGCTCGAGCCGGTATTCCCGTGCCGCATAAGAACTACAGATGCAACTCCTGCCAAGTTCTCGTACACGAACGAGACAAAGCTTGTTTCTCCCGAGAAGTTCGCAAAGCCGAGAGTAGTTATCCCAGTATTCCCGGGCACTAACTGCGAATACGACACTGCCCGCGCATTCGAGAGAGCAGGTGCTGCTGCTGAGACTATCGTTATCCGCAACCTTGCTGCCGGTGATATCGAATCCTCTGTTGAGCAGTTCGAGAAGGCTATCAAGGAGTCGCAGATGATAATGATACCCGGCGGATTCTCCGGCGGTGACGAGCCTGAGGGAAGCGGTAAGTTCATCACTGCATTCTTCCGCAATCCCCGCATTAAGGACGCTGTTCACGACCTCCTCAAGAATCGTGACGGTCTTATGCTCGGTATCTGCAACGGCTTCCAGGCGCTTATCAAGCTCGGACTTGTTCCCTTCGGCGAGATAGTTGACATGGAGGACGATTCTCCTACGCTCACATTCAATACCATCAACCGTCATCAGTCGATGATGGTAACGACCCGCATAGCTTCCAACAAGAGCCCGTGGCTCTACGGAACAGAGGTCGGCGATATCCACACTATCCCGATATCTCACGGTGAGGGACGCTTCGTAGCTCCTGCAAGCCTTATCCAGAAGATGGCTGAAAACGGTCAGATAGCTACTCAGTACGTCGACCTTGCCGGCGACCCGACAATGGATATCCGCTACAATCCGAACACCTCAGTTGAGGCTATCGAGGGAATCACTTCTCCCGACGGACGAGTTCTCGGTAAGATGGGTCACTCCGAACGTATCGGCAGCTACATCTGCAAGAACGTTGAGGGCTCGAAAGACCAGCGCATCTTCGAGAGCGGCGTTGCATATTTCAAATAATATCATAAAAATGAGAGACGTCAGGCGGCGTCTCTCATTTTTATGCATTGTGTCAGAAAAATACCGAAAGCATATTGCATTTTATATAAAGGAGTGATATAATAGTGATATGGGGAATATATACATTAATATGGTGATATTCAGATGCTTACATGGAATTTTCAGTACATCTCGAAAAAAAGACTCGCTATCGCCTTCGATCAGCTCATGCTCAGACCTGAGAACGGCGATATACTCGTGCGTATACATACGGCTATACATACCGAGAGCGAGGCTGTCGAGCTGGCAAAATTCATATCCGCACTTGTTCCGGGAGCTCATATTTTCGGAACGAGTACCTCTGCTGTCATAAACGGAGGCAAGCTTCTTCCTGACCAGTGCGTTATATCTGTGACACAGATGAGCAAGGGAACGGTCAGAACTGCTTTACTGCCGGCTTTTGACGATGAGGAACGTCCGATACCTCCGGATGTGCTCTGCAGGAATGTAAAGGAGGCTGTTATTGCTGACGACAGCAAACTTGTCCTGACGTTCCTGACAGGGAAATATCTTGACGTATACAGCTTTGTCGAGAAGTGCAACAAGTACTTCCCGGGAGTTCAGATGACGGGCGGAATCGCAAATACTTCAGAGATGAATCTACGCAAATCATTCGCTTCAGGATTTGTATTCAACGAAAAGGGATATAGCAGCAGCGGCTTGATAGCTGCTTCTATAAGCGGAAAAGCTGTTGATTCGTACACCTCCTGCGCTACCGGAGTTCAGGTGCTGGGCGGCGAGAATGAGATAACGGATACATTCGGTACGTGTATCCTCTCGCTTGATGGCAAGGATGCTGCTGCTGAGTTTGTAAGCGGTGCCGGAGCGGAGCTCATAAAGCATCCGGAGCTTACGGTCCTGTTTCCGTATGTCTACTCGGATACTCCGGATATACCGGTATTTGTCCATTATTCTGCGGATAAGAGCATTGCAGAAATGTTTGACAAGGAATCTCCGATAAATGCCGTCAGCTACGGTATACATCAGGATTTAGACGTTAACGAGAAGCGTCCGATGATATATGTCAACCACAATGTCACAGTCGGCAAAAAGCTGAGACGCGCGTTTATCTACGATAGGAAAATTATCGCGGACAACCATGCTCTTTTTCGCCATGTTGAGAATTTTGAAAAGGCTGAGACTATTTTTGCCTATTCCTGCATGGCACGTTCGCTCATATATTCAAGCTGCGTAAAATGGGAGCTTTCAGCGTATGCGAATTCCAACATATGCGGCTGTATCACGGACGGAGAGATAGCCTGCGTTAACGGTAAGAATACATTCGCGAACTGTTCATTCGTCGTGTCTGTTTTCGGCGAGGAGCCTGCCTCTCAGGACTACAACCCATATGCATTTTCGCATACCGATGCGCTTGTTGCCGATAATCAGGATCTTCTCAACTACCTCTACGCGATCTAGGACAGCATAACTCTCAGCGACAGGTCGGAAATTGCTGTCTTCTACGCTATCGAGGACAGCATAACTCACAGCGACAGGTCGGAAATTGCTGACAGCCTTAAAGCTTTCGTGCATGACTGCGAAATGAAGCTTCTGTATTCCGAAAATGAGGATATACCGAATGCTGCCGCATTGAATATGGATATTCAGCTGCGCGGATACGACAGGGTCTGCATGATAAACGTGTTTGACCTCACCAGCATTGAGACCGTTTTCCCCGAGCGCATGATAAATCTGACGTACAAGAACTATGTCTTTACCTGCATGACGTATGCGAAAAAGAAAAAGTACAACATCTACTGCATTGATAAATGGCACCTTGCAATTGCTGCGCCGTCGTATATGGTATCGCTCGCGGAGTTTGCCTCCGATATGGAGACGCTGCAGAAGCAGCTTTTTGAGGTCTCGGCTGAGTATATAGCTATCGTACCGATGTTCTGCGTTATCGACGACTGCAGTGCCGACAATATCAAATCAGTCTATTATTCTGCCCGCGTCGAGATGATGCAGAAGAATATCCAGTTTTATATCCGCGATGCCAAGTACGGTATGCTCGACGAGAAGAGCATTCTTGACCAGTACCACATGGTCAATGTCATAAACTATGCACTCGCCCATGACAGGGTAGTTCCGTATTATCAGGGCATACACGACAACAACTCGAATAAGATACATCATTATGAGTCCCTCATGCGTCTCGAGGACGACAGCGGCAAGGTGTATTACCCCGGAAGCTTCCTTGATGTTGCACGCTCTTACGGACTTCTCTATGATTCGCTTTCAAAGGTGATGATACAGAAAGTTTTCGAGCGTTTCCGCCACCTTGAAGGTCTGAGTGTTAGCCTGAATCTCTCTATCCGCGATATAAAGAACCGTGAGATGACCGAGTACATTTTCGAGTTCCTCTCTACGGCTGAACACCCCGAAAACTTTGTGTTCGAGATACTCGAAAACGAGGATATCGACAACTATGACGAGCTTGTTGCATTTGTTGACCGTATCCACTTCCTCGGCGGAAAGATATCTATCGACGATTTCGGAAGCGGCTACTCAAATCTGATGCATATCGCGAATATCCACTCTGATTTTCTCAAGATAGACGGCTCTATCATCAGAAACGCCTGCACGGACGAGCAGTCGGCAAATCTTATCTCCTTGATAATGTACTGGAAGAAGATAAGCAATATGCAGTTCAAGATAGTCGCTGAATTCGTCGAGAATGAGGAGATACAGAATATGCTCACGAAATACGGCATCGACTACTCGCAGGGCTATTTCTTCTCGAAGCCTGTTCCCGACCTTATCACTCTTGACTGAGGTGCAGACTATGGAAGGGAAAAGAAAAGTTATAGGATTCATGCTCGAAGAGCTTGAATCAAAGTTTGCGACAGAGCTCGTTCACGATGTAGTGAATTCCATACCGAAGGACGAGAATATCGAGCTCGTAGTTACTGCGGGAAAATACATAAATCAAGCTGTCCACGAAAAGACGCGTCCGTATAAGCTCGTGTACAATTCGATATATAAGCTCTCGAACGTGTGCCATTTAGACGGACTGCTTATCCACCTCGGAAGTATAGAGGGCGCGGAACTTGAAAGGCTCAAAAAGGAGTATTATGCCGGTATTGACGATATACCAAAGGTGTTTATCACTTTCACAAGCAGCGAACAGACAACCGTCAACTACGACAACGAGAGCGGCATTCGTGAGGCAGTAAACTGTCTTGTGAACGTGAACGGTCTTACTCGGTTTTGTATGCTTGGCGGCAGAGACGATAATGCCGATGCGCGTGAAAGGCGTGATATCTTCATAAAATGCCTGAAAGAGAATGGTATAGAGCTCTCACGCTGGAACTATGAAAAGACCGATATGTCCGAGCTGACTGTCACTGAGGCGGAACGCCTGCTTGATAATAATCCGGGCGTACAGGCTATATTCTGCGTTAACGATGCAGTTGCAAAAGGACTTTACACGGCAATGCGCAAGCGTTCGCTTGTTCCCGGAGAGGATATCATGGTGTTCGGCTTTGACAATACTCATATGGCTGGCGAGATGATACCCACACTCTCATCTATAGGGACTGATAACTGCTCGCTCGGACAGCGTGCGCTTGAGGTACTGCTCGCAAAAATGAACGGCACGGAGATAAAGTCTGCGCTCGTTCCTACTCGTCTCTATGGCAGGGAGTCTCTCTGCTACGAGATGTACGACTATACCATGATAGAGATGCAGCTCGCACAAAAAGCCTTTATCTACCGCGTTTTCGACGACTGCTTCTACCGCTACAGGAGCGAGACGATAGACAGGGCAGCTGTCGACCTGAAACGACTGTTCCTTGAATTCATGACGAGGATACTCAATGCGGAAAAATACTGCTACATGAGCTTTGAGGAGTTTGATGATTTCTCCTCGCTGATATCCATATTCTTCGAGAAGGGAGCAATGACATATACCGACGCAACAAAGCTTATCAGCGGAATAGAGCGCTTACAGGCGGCTATGAATACGATTTCACGCTCTTCGGCAGTCATGGTGATGGTAAACAGACTTTGTACGCAGATGCGAAGCGAAGCGCTCTGCGCTATTGCTGAGGAGAAAAGCCGCGTTGCTGACAGATCTGTCTCGAACAGAAGAAATATACAGGAATTCATGATCGCCTCGATGCTTGCAGATGAAGCCGGAGCAGGCAAAGAGGAAAAGCTCATGCGTACTATCGACCGCCTCGGCATTGATAATGCTGCGCTTTACCTCTACGATGAGCCTGTCGTTTTCGATAACAATACAAGTCTGCAGCTTCCCGAGTATATCCGCCTTAAATGCATAATGAGGGCGGGGGAGCTCTATGTTATCCCCGAGGAGCGACAGAGAGGTCCAATGAGCAAGATATTCCTGCGTGACGAGCTTCCGGCGAAGTGCAGAGGCTTTGCGGCGCTGAATATCTTCTACGGGAACAAGATATACGGCATTCTTATGTGCGAGATAACGGATGAGATATACAACCGCGGAGACTATATAGCTCTACAGCTCGGCAGAGCTATCCATACCGCAAGAAGCGAATAATATCGTTCAGGGGGAGGTCATCGGCCTCCCTTTTACTTTGGTGTTTTTGTCATAACGATGAACTTTTTGAGAATTATTTTTTGTAGATATTGCATTTATCATTTATATGTGTTATAATAGTAACATAGTATGAAGAAGTGCAGTATTTCTGCACTAAGGCGTGCATATCATTTTCAGGAGGAACTCATGAAATTTAAAGACTATATTGACATCAAAGACTTTGTACAAGTGGTTTGCCCCGAGTGCAAGGCTCTGCTTATGGCAGATAAGGACATGGAATACTGGCATTGCGGACACTGCGGCTTCAAGCTCAATATGGAGGACGCTCTCGGCGGTAAGCCGGCTCCTAAGAAAGAAAAGCGCACTCCCGTGCTTAAAGGAGAGATTTTCAAGCGCGAGGGCGATGTGCTCTATCAGTATGCCGGCGACTCCGAAGATGTTGAGATACCCGAGAATATAACCAAGATAGCTTCCGGAGCTTTCAAGGGCAACAAGAATATAAAATCTGTTGTCATTCCCGATACTGTTACAGATATCGCTGATTCAGTGTTCGAGGGCTGTACCTCGCTCGAGAGCGTTCGTCTGCCCGCAGGTATTACGAAGATCAACTACAAGACCTTCAACGGCTGCGACTCGCTCAAGACTATCACTATCCCCGCAAGCGTCGAGCAGATTATGTACAACGCTATGTGCTGCGGACTTGAAGAGATCGTTTTCGAGAGCAGCAATACTACATGGGAGATAGACAACGAGGCGACGAATCCTTCGTTCTGGATAAGCAAGAACGGCAAGGGCAACGGCGTCAGCCGTATTTTCTTCAAGCAGCAGACCTTCAACGCGGGAGATGTTTTCCGCCACAGAAGCCTCTTTACATACCTCCGCGGCGAGGGACTCTGTACCAACTGCGGAAGCAAATTCGGTATGTTCGGCAAGTGCAAGGCTTGCGGCGCTAAAAAGGCATATTAAGCAAAGGAGTAACCATGAAATACACACAGGGACAATACATAATCACTGAAAAATCGGCTATTGCGCGCGAGATATACAGCTTCACGATAGCCTGTCCCGAGGTCGCAGCAGTCGCTGCTCCCGGACAGTTCGTACATATCCGCGCAAACGGCTTCACGCTCCGCAGACCTATCTCTATCTGCGGTATCGACAAGGAGAAAGGCACTCTCCGCATAGTTTTTGAGATACGCGGCGAGGGGACTGCTGAAATTGCAAAGCTGAACGCAGGAGACCTTATAGATATGCTCGCTCCGCTCGGACACGGCTTCACTGTCAATGAAAGCTTCAAAAAAGTCGTGCTCATCGGCGGCGGTATCGGAACTCCTCCCATGCTCCCGCTCGCTAAGATTTACGGAGCAAAGGCTGTTGCGATTTCCGGATTCCGCAATTCTGCGGCGGCTATTTTACAGGACGATTTCAAGTCCGCCAGAGCTGAGACTATCCTCTGCACCGATGACGGCTCTGCCGGAATACACGGATTCGTTACACAGCCCTTTACCGAGCTCGCAGAGCAGGGCGGCATCGACGCCGTTTACGCCTGCGGACCTATGCCCATGCTCAAAGGCATTGCGGCTATCTGCAAGGAAAAGGGCATATACTGCGAGATCTCACTCGAGGAACGCATGGCTTGCGGCATCGGAGCCTGTCTTGGCTGCGCGTGCAGAACTGTAAGGAACGACGAGGAATATTTCGCACACGTCTGCAAGGACGGTCCCGTATTCAAGGCTGAGGAGGTGCTCTGGTAATGGCTGATATGTCAGTAAAAGTCTGCGGTGTTGACTTCAAGAACCCGATAATCCCCGCGTCCGGAGTTTTCGGCTACGGCAGGGAATATGAGGAGCTCTTCCCGCTTGATAAGCTTGGAGGAATCGCTACAAAGGGAACGACTCTCCACCTGAGGACAGGCAATCTCGCTCCGAGAATAGCTGAGACTCCCTCAGGAATGCTCAATTCAGTGGGACTCCAGAATCCCGGAATCGACCACTTCATATCAACGGAGCTTCCTTACCTGCTCACGAAGGACCTTGTTATTCTCGCTAATATTGCGGGTTCAACTCCTGACGAGTGCGCTGAGGTAGCTGCAAAGCTTGACGAGACCGATGTTCACATGATAGAGCTGAATATCTCCTGCCCGAACGTTAAGCAGGGCGGAGCTGCATTTGGTACGAGCTGCGATATGGCGGCTGAGGTCACAAGAAAAGTCCGCAATGCGACAAAGAAGCCGCTCGTGGTGAAGCTCTCACCTAACGTTACAAGCATCGCTGACATCGCAAAATCAGTTGAAGCTGCCGGAGCAGACGCAGTTTCGCTCATAAATACGCTCCTCGGCATGAGGATAGATATAAACTCACGCAGACCCATTCTCCGCAATAACGTCGGCGGCATGAGCGGTCCCGCAGTTTTTCCTATCGCTGTACGCATGGTATGGCAGGTCGCAAACGCTGTAAATATCCCTGTTATCGGCATGGGAGGAGTTTCCTCCGGACGCGATGCTATCGAGCTCATGATGGCAGGTGCAAGTGCTGTTCAGGTCGGAGCTGCGATATTCACAGACCCGTATGCTCCCGTTCGCATAGTTGACGAGATGAACGAATGGCTCGACAGCAAGGGAATCGCTTCCGTTCGCGATATCATCGGAACTGTGCAGCCGTGGTGAGGTCGCACATATGATAATAATGTCAGTTGACTTCGGAGACTCCCGCACCGGTATCGCTGTATGTGGCAAGAGCGAACTTATCGCCTCGCCTGTTACGGTCATACACGAGAAGGACTTCGACAAATGCATAGAAAAAACCGCTGCTCTTGCAAAGGAGCAGCGTGCAGAGGAGATAGTTGTCGGCTACCCGAAGAATATGAACGGCACAATAGGGGAGCGCTGCGAGAAATGCGCTCTCTTTGCTGAGAAGCTCGGCGAGCTGACAGGTATCCCGACAAAGCTCTGGGATGAGCGCTGCACTACCGTTTCCGCGCATAATTACCTCAACGACACAAATACCCGTGGCAAGAAGCGCAAGGCGGTCGTGGACGCGGTCGCGGCAGTGATAATACTTGAGAGCTATCTCGGCTACAGAAAGAACAATCCTGATATGTAGCGGGCGGATAGTATCCGCCCGCACTTTATGAGAATACTGACGTAATGTCCTGAATAAGGCTTTCAGCCGCCTTCATGGTCTTTGCGGCGTCACGCTTGATGCTGCGCTTCTTGTTTGGAGAAGCCGATGTCATCGCATAATATGCAAGTCCGACCGCTGCACCGGCTGTCATGCCTTTGACGATTGCTTTCATATCCATTTTTTAGCTCCTAACTGGCTGAATGATGAACTCAGCCTTTATTATGATTTGCAAAAACTTTTTTATTATTCGTGAGGAAACAAAATGCATGAACTTAACATTGTCCTCGTAGAGCCTCAGATACCGCAGAACACGGGGAACATTTCCCGCACCTGCGCCGTTACGGGAGCGAAGCTCCACCTCGTCAGACCGTTCGGCTTTGAGATAACTGACAAGCACCTCAAACGCGCCGGACTGGACTACTGGGACAAACTTGATATCACATACTACGACAGCCTTGATGAGCTTTTTCAGAAGCACAAAGACGGAAAATTCTTCTATTTTACCACAAAAGGCAGAACTGTACACAGTGATGCGGAATATCCGGACAACTGCTTCCTCGTTTTCGGCAGGGAGGATAAGGGGCTTCCGGAGTCGCTTCTCCACGATAACCCCGACAAATGTCTGCGTATACCGATGCGCAATGAGCTTCGCAGCCTCAACCTCTCAAATTCCGTTGCGATAGCGGTCTATGAGGCTTTGCGCCAGTGGGACTATCCCGACCTCTCACGCGAGGGTAAGCTCACCCAATACACATGGTAAAGGAGTTTGAATATGCTACAGAAAATAAAGATACTTACGGACAGCGGCTGTGACCTTCCGATTGAAATGATAAAAGAATACGGCATAAGCGTTTTACCGTTCGAGATAACGCTTGGCGGAAAGACTTTCCGCGAGATTTTTGACAAGTCTACAGACGAGTTTTACGAAATGCTCTCTATGACCGATGAGGTGCCGAAGCATTCGCAGATATCGCCTACACGTTTTGTTGAAGCCTACGAGAACCTTTTCAGCAAGGGAGCAACGGATATTATATGCGTCTCAATAAACAGCGCCGGCTCGGGAACCTTCAATAATGCGATAATTGCCAAGGAGGACTTCTTCGAGCTTCACTCCGAGGCTAAGAATAAGCTTCGTATTTTCAATATCGATGCGCGTTCTTACTCGATTTTTTACGGCTACCCGATAATCGAAGCTGTAAAGAAAATACGCAAGGGCGCTGAGCCCGAGGATATCGTCGCATTCCTCGAGGAGTGGTTCAACGTCTGCGCTATGTATGCTGTGCCGATAAATTTGAAATATGCACGCCGTTCGGGAAGAATTTCCGCGGCTAAGGCGTTTGCCGGAGAATTGCTCGGTTTGAAGCCGATAATTGAATTTGCTGACAATACGACTGAGACAGTCGATAAGATACGCGGCGAGAAGAATATCGTTCCTAAGCTTGTAGAATGCGTCGAGAAGCGCATGACTCCGCAGACTCCGTATATTATGATATGCGGCAAGGACGATACACTCGCTAAAGAGGTCGAGAAGGAGCTCACCAAGCGTACAGGACGCAAGGCGGAGATGACGGCTCACATTGGCGGAGTTGTTACCTCCAATATCGGACCGGACCTTGTTGCAGTGCTTATCCGCCGCAAAAATAAATAATAAAAAGGACGTCCGATCGGACGTCCTTAATTTTTACTTTATCTTTACAAGACTGCTGAATGCGTTGTTAACCGTCTTATCGTCAGGAGCCTTAGTAAACATACTGACTATCGGAACAGCGATAAGTGAGATTATCATAGCGAACGCACCTGCGTTGATAGGTGAAAGGAGAGCGATTTTTTCATTCAAAGCTAATGAAGAAACCGATGTTTTGATACTATCAAACGCGCTTATATCGAGGCGGAAGAGTATCATATGCGCCATACTTATGCCAACGCCGAGGATAAAGCTTACCCAGCAGGCAGCCTTTGAGGTCTTTTTCATGAAGAGACCATAGAGGAAAGGTCCGAGGAATGCGCCGGAGAGAGCTCCCCATGAGTAGGACATAAGAGTTGATATCTGAGCATTTTTGTTGCTTGCGATGATTACGGATATTACAAGGAATATCGCGATAAATACACGCATTATGAGCATCTGCTTCTTGTCATCGAAGTTCTTGATACGGGGCTTGATAAGGTCGTTTGTGAGAGTTGAGCTTGATGTGAGAACGAGCGAAGATAGTGTTGAGAGCGAAGCGGAAAGAACGAGTACAACGATGAGACCGATAAGTATATTAGGCATTGCCTGCTTGAGAAGCTCCGGTATCATCATGTCGTAGATAGGAGCGCCTGTCTCGTCGAATGCGGCACCTGTTCCGCCGTTTTCAGCTGTTGTGTTGTAGAGACGTACAAAGCCGCCTGTGAAGTATGAACCTCCTGCAACGACAAGAGCGAATATAGTCGAGATAACGGCTCCCTTTTTGATAGCTTCCTCGTCCTTGATAGCGTAGAATTTCTGGACCATCTGCGGAAGTCCCCATGTACCGAGAGATGTGAGGATAACAACTCCGAGGAGGTTTATGGGGTCAGGTCCGAAGAGCGAGCCGAGCGTACCAGTGGGAGTTTTATTATCGGAAATAAGATTGAGCGCGTCAGCGGCTTCAGCGAGTCCGTTCTTCTTAGCCATGGTTAGACCAACAACTGTTCCGATACCGATAAGCATGATAATGCCCTGGAAGAAGTCGTTGAGTGCAGTTGCCTTGTAGCCTCCGAGAGTAACATATGCTGCGGAGAGAAGTGCCATGAGAAGAATTATTATAATGTGACCGTTTTCACCGAGGTCAAATACCATTCCGAAAAGTCGTGAAAGACCGTTATATACGGACGCGGTATAGGGGATAAGGAAGATGAAAACGATGAGTGCAGACGCTGTTTTAAGAGCGCTCGAACCGAATCTTTTCTCAAAGAAATCAGGCATTGTTTTGGCTCCGAGATGATTCGACATCAGACGTGTTCTTCTGCCTATGAGGAAGAATGGGATAAGGCTTCCGATTATGGCGTTTCCGATTCCGACCCATGCAGCGGAGAGACCGTACATCCAGCCGAACTGTCCGGCATAGCCGATGAAAACGACTGCCGAGAAATAGGTCGTTCCGTAGGAGAAGGCTGTCAGCCAAGAGCCGACGCTTCGTCCTCCGAGCATGAAATCTTCAGTTGACTTTGTGCGCTTTGAGGTGTAAATGCCGATGCTTACCATTGTTGCAACATAGAGGGCAAGAATGATAAAGGTTGCGGCTTTAGTACCCATATTGTCACTACCTTTCAAAAATTTTGTTATATAAATCTGTGAAGCTTTAAACAAATAAAGTACACAATAATTATTATAATATATGAAAATTGATTTGTCAACAGTTTGCGTATAATTTTAATATTTCCATCTTTATAGTTAACAAAATAAAATATATCTCAATATAGGGATTTAGTATTGACATTCAGTTGGAAATCGTGTATAATATTACAGGTATCGAGGTGTGGCTCAGTTTGGTAGAGTACTACGTTCGGGACGTAGGGGCCGCAGGTTCAAATCCTGTCACCTCGACCAGTTTAAAAAGCTCTGTATTCCCTATTATTCGGGGAGTACAGAGCTTTTTCCTTTTGTGTTGCAGTAGGGCAACAGCGGTCAAAAACATCAAAAAACAGTCAAGTATGGGTGTCAATATGGGTGTCAAACCGACCGTTTGAAAAACTCGTTGAGTTTGTCTATCTGCTTTACCTTGTGCTGAGAGTCCAAGTGGGTGTAGATTTCCATTGTCGTATTGATGTCTGCGTGACCTGCCTGCTCCTTTGCGGTGAGTATGTCGATGCCCGCGAGGTACATATTCGTGATAAATGTATGTCTGAGCCAGTGAGGTGTTATGTTTGGGATTACAAACGGAATCTTGACAGGAGCAAACCTCGACTTCGGCTTCACGAACTTTTCGAGCTTGCCGTTTCTGCCTGTCACCATGCAGGAACTGAAATCTCCATACTGGAAGTTGAGCTCTGCAAGGTAGCTCTCCCACATCTTATCGAAGCCCGAGAGTGAGAGCATCTTTCTGGTCGAATCAGGGCACACCAGGAAGCCGCTGCGGTCAAGGGTTCTGAGGTAGTCTGTGAGTATGCTCGGAATATACACGGTGCGAACTCCCGCTTTTGTCTTTGCTCCGCGCTTGAGCTCCCAATTATTACCTCGGCGGCTCATCGACTTGTTGACGGAGATAGTGCCGGCGATCAGGTCGATGTCAGTCCACTGGAGCGGAGCAACCTCTCCCTTGCGGAGCCCGGCATATAGCATTATCATTGCCGCCGTCTGAGCTCGGTGCGGAGTGTTCAGTATCCACGCCTGCTCCTCCTCGGTCAGTGCCCGGCGCTCGTTCTTTGGATCTGTAGGTTTGTTTGGTATTTTGACGGAGTCGGCAGGGTTATAGTCGATAACTCGATTATCCACTGCAAGCTGAAAAATCTGCCTTGCTGTCGATTTGACTTCTCTGAGGACACTTTTTGAGTAAGATTCTGAAAGTTTCAAGATTATTTCCTGTATGTCCATCGTCCTGATTTTCGAGATCTCGAAATCCTCAAGCGGAGAGAGGTTCTTTACACGGCATTGATAGACATAGTATCTGTGAGGACTGACCTCGGTGCGCTTTATCATAAGCCACTTCTGAGCCCATGAAGAGAAGCTGTCCCTCTGAGCTGTGACATCGAGTCCTCTGCCGAGCTGCGCGTATACCTCCCTTAGCTTGACCTCAAGCTCGCGGACTGTCTTCGCGTAGACGAACTTATATGTTGCCTTGCCGTTGACTACACCGAGATATACTCTCGATTGGTATCTGCCGTCGGAGCGTTTCGTGTACTTCTGCATAAAATCACCTCTCAAAATGCGTTTTAAGCCCCTTTGTGTTCTCGGAGTGTAATTATCCTGCCGAGCTCGCAGAGGGGCTTTCTCGTTTGATTCTGTGCGTGCTTCAGTCAAACCGCCGTTTCGATTCAATGACCTTCCCCACGATAGCGATATCATTCATATTCTCACGCTCGAAGACGCGGGGCGGATAGTAGGGGTTGACACTTGTCAGGGTAATGCGGTCGCGGTCTATCCGAACGCGCTTGACAACACCGTCCTCGCCGTCGATACGGACAACGGCAAAGCACTCGCGGTCAAGGGTCTCCTGCTCGCGAACGAGCACGCGGTCTCCGTCGTGAAGCTCGGGCTCCATAGAATCACCCTTGACGGTGAGCCAGAAATACTCGTAGCCCTCTATTAGAGCATCGCAGTCAGTCAGGATATATCCTTCGATGTTATCCTCAGCGTGGCAGTTCAGCCCTGCCGCACATCTTCCGATAAGCGGTACAGGCTTGGTGTTGGCTGTGATGTTGGTAGGGGAAATAGAGACAGCTTTTGCTTCCTCGATAATATCAGATTTCTTTACTTTGAAATATGATGCGAGCATTTCGATTTTGTCCATTCGAGGGTACTTATTTGCTGAAAGCCATTCGCTTACTGTTGAATATTTAAATCCCAAGTCTTCACATAGTTTATATCTGTCAACACCTGCTGAATCCATAAGCCTTTGAAGATTTTTAGCTAAAATGTTTTTATTAGTGTTTGTCAATGTTATCACCACCTTGTAGTCCTATTTTACACCAAAAGCGAAATTTTGTCAAGTTTTTTTGAAAAAATGCTTGACATTCCACGCAAAGTGTGATAATATAGAATTACGCTAAAAGCGTAACAGATGAAGGTAGGTGATATATTGGGCATAACAATGAAAGCGGCGAGAGTAAACAGAGGGCTAAATCAGCAAGAAGCCGCGGATTTGATTGGTGTGAGCAGAACAACCTTGCAGGCGTGGGAAACGTACAAAAGCTATCCAACGGTTGCTCAACTCCCTGCAATCGAATCTGCGTATGGTCTGAAATATGATGACATTATTTTTTTACCCTCTGATTACACTTTAAGCGTAACAGCGAAAGCAGACGATGTGGGAGGGTGATGTATTAATTATTTTTTATGAACTCCAAGACTTCTTGTGCGTTGTAAATTGAGATTCCTTTTCCTCTGTAATCTACATAACGTTCATACATCAATAAACCTTGAACAATAACCGATTTTGTTTTTGTAGAAACTGTTTTATACATTTTGCACTTGTTGTTTTCAAGCCATTTGATAATCAGCTCTTTATCTGCAATTATTCTATTATCGGTTTCATCAACAAAATATGGATAGATGTGTGTGCGAATTAGCCCGTCTTTTGTAACTTTATCGAAAGCAGGAATGCTATAGTCATCAAAATATCTTTCGTAATATTCATCCTTAACAATAATAGGTTCTGTTTTCGGCTTATACGTAACACTTATTTCCCCTTTTACGTCTTCATAAGGGATTCCTTCAAGATTTAAAAGGACTTCCCCGTTATCAATCAATTCTAACTTCAAGCATTGTTCATATATTAATGCTTCGTAATCTGAAAGTCCTTTTATTACAATGCAATAGTCGATCCCCCATCTATCTTGTATTTGGCTAAATCGCTTAAATCTTTCGTTTTTCTTTCCGTTTTTGTACGCTTCTATTTTATGCAGAATATGTCTATATCGGCTTCCTGTTCCTTTACCAACATAAAAAATGCGCTTCGGTTCGGTTTTAGCATACCAGATATAGATATACCTATTCTTCTGGGTTTTATCTGCACTAAATACTGATTGTAGGAACGCTTCGCATCGTCCTTTGTATTTGGAATACATTTGTTTAACTGGTTCGCAAACATCAACGTTCTCACAGAGGTCTGTGATTTCATAATCTTTTGAAAATTTAGTAAAAACATCTGTAATCATAAGTTTACTCCTTTTTTTTTTACAATTATATCACAGTCTGTTTGTAAAAATCAAGAAGCATATGCCCGTCCTCTCGCGGGCGGATTAAGGAAGGAGGGGGAGGGTGAAGACAGAAATCTACGAAAAGGCAAAGCTGCTTGAAGGCATCGACCGCAAGGACTGGATTGATATCAAGCGCATAATCGACGAGGCGTTCGACCAAAAAGAAAGAGAGCTCAAAGATAGTATCAAGCTCTCTGCGGACACATTGTCCAGAATATACAACTGAAGACAGCTTCATAGTGATTCATAATCATACCCGGCCTTTGCGCCGGGTTGCTGTTCTCTAACTATGTAATAATAAAATCCGGAAATATGTACTTGACACTTCGGCTTTGATATGATATTATACTCGTAAGCTGGTAAACAATAATACACATTCAAATTCGAGGCAAACACATGGCTGATATCAATAGCATAATTACCAAT
>JAEEGL011244859.1_pt1 | contig 39079 bp, 32 predicted proteins | sample 9134231 | NCBI WGS metagenome assembly JAEEGL01 (sample SAMN16246548, study PRJNA631951) | gut metagenome | biome: gut microbiome; feature: rumen; material: fiber-attached | host: Bos | place: Iran: Karaj | collected 2018-10 | reverse complement strand
TCCGGCGGATTGCCGTTTTCGTCTTCGGTGACGTTGTTTCCGTTCGCGTCATAGTAGGCGAACTCCAGTTGCTTATCACTGTCTATGGCGATGACAAGGCCTTTGCCCTTGACATAGGCGCTGCCGGAACCGTAATCGGAATCGCTCATGCATCCGGCGGCCATGTGATAGAACTGGATCGTCTTGGTTTTTCCGCTCGCATACTCCACGTTTGTGCCGGGCGCGAAGACCTGGTCGTAGTTGGGGTCGGACACCGTATGGTTGTGGCCCCACAGAAGAATGATCGTCCGGCCGCCGCCGGCGGCGGCGTTCAGAGCATCTATGACCAGATCAGCATTGGTGGTGGTTCTTCCGCCCATTCCCCAGCCGCTCGAACCGGAAGAGGCGGTGTGAATAGGATAATGCGTGAGGATGATGATGGGCTTCGTGGTTCCTGTGGTCGCCAGAAAACTCGTCAGCTTGTCGACCTGGCCCTGGGTGTAATTGTCCTGGTTGTTGTTCCAGTTGTCCGTGCCCAGGCAGTAAATGATATAGTCATTCGCTTCAACGGCCGTGTCGCCGACGATGTACTTTCCTTTCACGGCGTTCGTCGTGGAGGCGAAGCTGCCGTTATAGAACTCGTGGTTGCCGGTGGTATAGAACACTTTGCCTGTTCCGAGTTTGTTCTCGGCGATCGTCATTACAGACTGAACGTATCCCCACCAGGAATCTCCGCTTCCGCTGGCTGCGCCCATGTCGCCGCAGAATCCCATGGCATCCACACCGCCGTATGCATCGATGACGTGATCCAGCCATGTGTCAAGGCGGTTTGCGGCGGTATTGTTGGACTGGTTATGGATATCTGATGTAAATGTGAGAACTGTCTTGGTCTTTGTGGCCCGCAGTGCCGGGCCGTCCTCTGCCTCTGTCCCGGCGGCGCCCGATGCGGCAAGAGCCGCCTCTTCCAGCGCCACTGCCGCCTTCCCGTCGGCATTCTGCGCAAAGGCAGCCGTGCCCGGGATCATGCTGAACAGCAGCATAAGGATCAGAAGGACTGATAAAAGTCTTTTCTTCATGTAGTCTCTTTCCTCCAATAGTCTATGAAACATACCAGAGTTGGTAATTAAATGATTTATTTGTTTCTCTCATTTCGGCCGGCTTGCTGCCAGCCGGGTCGGCGATTCCGGATGACGACCGGTCCGCCGCTTGGATTCGTCTGCTCTAAGGCTTCAGTTCCGGTTTAAGCCTGAGCCCCTCTGAGTGCGGTAAGGATCGGCGTTGCGTCTGTGCTGTCGATCACGCCGTCGCCGTTGATATCTGCTCCCAGAACCTTCGTCAGGCCTCCGGCAGCTGCAAGAGTCTCATATTTGCCGTTGTACAGGTTGTAAATATACTGAACGTCGGCCATATCGACCTTTTTGCTGCCATTGGCATCGTTTGCTGCGGGATATTCAACAGCTGCAGCGGCGTCACCAGTTGTTGCAAAGTCTGCGGCAACAGGAGCCGGCTTGGTTGCTCCTTCAACCGCGATTACGTATGCCTCGTAACGGGAGGACCATACCATGGCATCTCCCTTATACGTGATGCCCTTGCCCGCTTCTTCCTCAACCTGAATCATCCAGACGGAGGAATTCTTCAGTTTCGCCAGTTCGATGACAGAGGATTCAATCTCCTGCGGGGCAGTAACGGTCACGGAACATGTCGCTGTCTTTTCGCCTTCCTCAGTCGTTACAGTGATAACTGCTTCTCCAACCGCAACGGCTGTAACCTTCCCGCTGTTATCTACTGTAGCCACGGCCGTATTACTGCTGCTCCAGATTACATTCTTGTTCGCGGCGTCTTCCGGGGCAACAGTTGCGGTGAGGGTGCCGTTTCCACCAACGGTCAGAGACATGGTAGTCTTGTCCAGTGAAACTCCGGTCACTGCAACGGGATCTGTGCTGCTGTTGACCTTTTCATAAAAGAAGACTTTTTCAGTTGATGAGTTGTAAGTTGAAGTAAACCCATTATCGTAATAAACGATATAGGTATTGTTTCCCCCAACATGCTTCAACTGATTCTCTGTATATGTCCAGTACCGATCTGCATATTGGACGCTGTTGAAGATTTTTACGTCGCCGCTCTTCCCTTCCAGCGTATCTGTACCATTCTTCAGATTGAACCCGGCACCATTTTTCGTAACTGTCCAAATGACATCTGTATCGGCGGTCTTTACAATTCCGTCAGATCCGATTGTCACGGACGTGCTTCCCATCGATGCGCCACTGGAAGTGCCTCCAGGATTCCGCAGTGCATAGGCGCTTCCTGCACTATTCGAACTGACAATCAGATATTCTCCACCGTCTTTTGGTTCGTCTACCAGCTGATAGGCGGGCTTTTCTGATGCTTTCGTCACAGTTACAACACAGGTTGCCGTCTTTCCGCCGTCATCGGTTGTGACTGTAATGGTGGCAGAACCTTCCGCAACAGCCGTGATCTTGCCGTTGGCATCTACCGTGGCAGCAGCTGTATTGTCGCTGCTCCAGGCAACTGTCTTGATTGTGGCGTTGCTCGGGGATACCGTCGCCTTAAGAGTCGCGGTTTCTCCCTCTTCCAATTTCAGTTCCGTCTTATCCAGCGAAACTCCAGTCACAGCAACGGGATCATCACTACCAGAGCCATTCTGCCTCACGAAGAAGTAAATATCCCCTGTGCTTGTAGAAGCTTGAAAAACGGAATTAGAATTACTGTATCTCAAATAGTATGTCCTGTTATTAGATACACATGTTAAACGATGAGTTTCTATGTCATATTTCCAAGGCCTGTAAGAAGGATCCGAATCCATTGTCAGGTTTCCAGACCTGTAGCACATATATTTGCCATCCTGCTCAAAAGCAATTGCATCATTTTCCTGTGCTACAACTGTGAACTCTACTCCGGTGGGATCAATCGTTACACTATCGCCGGAAACCTGGACAGTCTTACTATTACTGTCTTCTCCATTAGAATAGATGTTGATACTTCCAGAGTTGTTATTAGCGATAATCACTTTGTCGCCAGCTGCTATCATCTCTGTAGCCAACTTGTATGTTTCTTCTCCTGCCGCCAGTGCCCCTGCTCCTAATGCTGGCATCAGGCTGACGACCATGAGCAATATCAGCAGTAAAGCTGTCGCTCTTTTCTTCATTTTGTTCTCTAACCTCCTGTTTTTCCGCAAATGAATAGCGACCCGGTAGCCGTACGCAGATCCTCCCTTCAACAGCCGGGTCTCTGTCCTCTTTTTCTTTATTCTATTGACTTTTCTGAATAGAAGTAATACAGTATGCATTGTATCCTGTCCACCAGTGGACAAGTCAACTACCGAATTGACACAAAAGGTTACTTTTCCCCGAAGTTTTTTCACTTTTTTTGCAATCACACATCTTCTGCAGGAGGTATGCGATGAAGAACGAGGAATATTTATTTAAAATCGGCCAGCTGGCAAAAGCCTGCTCCGTAAGCCGGGCGACGATCCTGCGCATGGAGGAAGACGGTCTGTTGTCCCCCGCTCACAAGGATCCGGACAGCGGATACCGGTACTACAGCGTGGACGATCTTCTCCGCGTCCGGCAGGTCCTGTATCTCCGCAGTCTCGGATTCACGACGGATCTGATCCGTCTGCATCTGGAAAACCCGTCAGACGCCACGCCCCTTCTCGAGGACATGGAGGCGCGGGTCCTTAATCTGAACAAGACCCTCTGGATCCTCCGTCGGCTGGCGGAGGGCGTTTCCAGTTTCTCTCCCAGCCTGCTCGAGTCTCCCGCGCGAAACTACTTCATGAAGAACTGCATCATGAAGGGCGGCGCTGAAAACCTGAGGGTATTCGGACAGAAAACGCTGGGAGAAGCCGTGGAAAGAGGCGTACGTCTGGATCAGTCCCGGGGCATCTTCATCTCCACGGACCGCACGGACATCCTTCACGGCAGTTTCTCTCCGGACGTTCCCTACCTGTACACCTTCTGCATACCGACGCTGGACCCCCCCGGCGAGGATATCGTCACCTATCCGCCGCAGACGATCCTTTCCTTCCTCTGGGACGGAGATTACTCCTCTCTGCTGGAAAAAGCCGAAATGCTCGGAGTCGAGGCTTACCGGCGACGTCTGCTGCCGCTTGGACCGCTCGGAGGAGAGATCCTCCTCCCCCTGCTCTCCCGAAGCAGCCTCAAATCTGACCAGCCGGATCATCTCCTTTTCCGCATGGGCTTCCCGGTCATGCGTCTGGAAGATAACCCGCCTGCGCAGAACCACGTCGCTCCCTGACTGTTCCTCCGACACAGGCGCGCGATCATCCGAACAGGACCATCCGGACCGGGCACGGCGCAGACGCGCTGCGCCCCGTTTACTTCTGAAAAAACTCGCGGGAGAGAAAGGCATTGCCTTTCTCTCCCGCATTGTTTTTTTCTTTTGCTTCGCTTTCCTCTGTCACATCAGCAGCCACCGGCTGCCCCGTGGACTCTCGTCCCGCATCATCTCTTCGCCTTTTTCTTCCTCACATCGTTTTTCCCCTTGCGGCTCTTTCCGGCAATCAGGACGGACGCGATCAGGGCCGTCAACGGGATGGCCAGTATCATGCCGACGCTGGAGGCGAGGCTGCTGATGGCCTCGATCCCGACGAACGGCGTTGTAACCAGGCGCCTGAACGTGAGTCCCTGGGCGTAAAAGAAGATGATGAAGGAGAACTCGCATCCCAGGAACGCCAGGATCAGGGTGTTCGTCATCGTTCCCGCCATGTCGTGCCCTATGTTCATTCCCGACCGGAAAAGTTCTCTCCCCGTCATGGCGGGATTCGCCGCATGGACCTCCTCCAGCGAGGAGGAGATGCTCATGGCCACGTCCATGACTGCTCCCAGCGCGCTTATAATGACGCCGGCTGCCAGCAGCCCCCTTATACGGAGGGGCGACTCATAGTATCTCATCTGGAGCAGTTCTTCGGCGGTATCCAGCCGGTAGCCGTCAATCTTGGCAAAGTGCTGCGCCGCAAGCGCAAACAGCAGCGCCAGCAGCACGCCGGCCATCGTCCCGAGAAAGGCGCTGACGGTCTTCCTGTGTACGCCGCCCAGAACAGTAAAGCTCACAACAGCAATATAGGCACAGACGAGAAACGTTGTCAGGACGGTAGGCGCGCCCTTGATAAGCAGCGGGATCAGGATCACGAACAGGCAGGCCGCCGTGAAAATGAGTCCGATCAGGGATTTCACCCCCGTGCGTCCTCCGACGAGGAAGATCACCGCGAAAAACAGGACCAGGCAGACGGCCAGCGTCGGGAGACGGTCAAACTCGTAAACGGTGGCGATGTGGCTGCCGTCGTCGTGGGTCTTGACGGTGAATATCACTCCGTCTCCCACTTCGAGGGGAACGCCGGTAATCGCGCCGAAGTAGTTGTTCGCCGTCATGACCTCGCCCTTGTACCGCCCGGTCCGGATGACAACGGACAGCTTCTGGTTCCCCCGGAGATGGCCTTCCGCCGCCTCGTCCGGCTTCATGTCCTCGCTGAGGATCTCCAGGACGGTCCCCCTCTCGAATTCCAGGAGCCCGCCCACGTTCGCCGTGAAATGCTCCTCGATGCCGTTCAGGAAGTCCTGCGAATAGATCAGAAAGACCGCCGCCGCAAAGATCAGCGCGGCAACGACCAGCACGATAATGCTGGCTTTTTTATTGGCCATATGAAGCTTTTCCGGCTTTTTCTTCATCGCCGCACGCTCCCCCGCTTCAATTATCCGGAGTATATAGCAGTCCGGATTTTTCTGTCAACCCATGCCCTCTTCCGGCAGGACGGCGGGACCTCTTCCGTCTGTCAGCCATCCTGTTCCGCCGTTTCCTCTCCGGCGGTCTGCACAATCTCCCTGCCTTCGGCCACGGGTCCTGCAATCCAGCTCTCCTCCACGTCAATGCGTCCGGCGGGTTCAGGCTCCGGCGCGGTCCACGGGCCGTTCCCGGCAGGCACGGCCTCTTCCGGTCCCTTCGCCGCCGGTTCGGCGGCGCATTCCTTCCACTTCATGCCGAACAGGCAGAAGGCCAGAAGTCCGAACCCGATCAGGAAGATGCCGCCGAAGGTCCTGACCAGATGGAAGATATCGTCCAGGTTGGATGCCGCCGTGCGGCCGGCAGCCGCCGCCTCGGCGGCGTTGTTGGATACGTAGGTGTAGAAATCCGCTCCGAAGGACGCGTAGCCGGAATCATACATCCCGGCTCCTCCTGCCGTGTAGGTCTCTTCCGTCAGCGCTCCCGCGATGAACAGGATACCGAAGATCACGATCAGCGCGCTGACGATCATTCCGGCCGCCGAAAAACTCTTTCCTCTCATTATATATATTCCTCCTCAGACATGATCCCGCGGCCGTTCCGCCGCCGTCCTCTTTCAAACGCCCGTCCTGGCCTTCCGCTCAGCGTTCCGCTCCCGGCTTCCTTGCCGGGATCTTCCGGCGCATGCCCTCCAGCCTGTTCAGCGCCTCGGTCAGCGTATCGTCCCGCTTGGCGAAATGCAGCCGGATCAGGTGGTTCACCGGCTCCCGGAAGAAACTGGATCCGGGGACGGCTCCGACGCCCACGTCCCTGGCGAGGATCTCGCAGAACTCCAGATCGTCGGAAAAGCCGAATTCGGAGATGTCGAGCATCACGTAATACGCCCCCTGGGGCTCCGTGTGAGGGATCTTCAGATCGTCCAGTCCCCGGAGAAGCAGCTCCTTTTTCCCCGTATACGTCTCCGCCAGCTGCCGGTAGTATTCCGGACCGAACCGCAGGCCGGTCACCGCCGCCTCCTGCAGGGGCGCCGCCGCCCCCACCGTCAGGAAGTCATGGACCTTCCTCGCCGCGTCCGTCAGCGCCGGCGGCGCGATCACGTAGCCCAGGCGCCAGCCGGTGATGGAATAGGTCTTGGACAGCGAGGAGCAGGAGAGCGTCCTGTCCCACATGCCCGGCAGGGAGGCGAAATACACGTGCCGGTTCGGCGCGTACACGATATGCTCGTAGACCTCGTCCGTGATCACGAAGGCGTCGTACTTCTCCGCGAGGCCGGCGATCAGGCGCAGTTCCTCCTCCGTGAACACCTTTCCGCACGGGTTGGATGGGTTGCAGAGGATCAGCGCCTTCGGCCGGAGGCGGAAGGCATCCTCCAGCTTCTCCGGATCGAAGGTGAATTCCGGCGGCGTCAGAGGGACGTAGACCGGCTCCGCCCCGCACAGGACGGCGTCCGCCCCGTAGTTTTCATAGAAGGGGGAAAAGACGATGACCCTGTCTCCGGGGTCCGCCACCGTCATCATGGCGGTCATCATGGCCTCCGTGCTGCCGCAGGTCACCGTGATCTCCGTCTCCGGGTCGATCCTTCTCCCCATCAGGACGGACTGCTTGTCCGCCAGGGCCTCCCGGAAGTTCCGGGCGCCCCAGGTGATGGAATACTGGTGAAAATCCTCCCGCGTCACCTCCGCCAGCCGGTCGAGGATCGGCTTTGGCGGATCGAAATCCGGAAATCCCTGGGACAGGTTCACCGCCCCGTATTTCAGCGACACGCGGGTCATTCTCCTTATGACGGAATCCGTAAAGGTCTTCGTTCGTTCGGATATGGCAGGCATCGTTCTCTCCTTCTTTCCTGCAGATCTGCGCGCGTTCCCTCACTCGGAGAACATGGGGGTGGACAGATACCGGTCTCCGGTATCCGGAAGCAGGACGACGATGAGCTTCCCGGCGTTCTCCGGCCTGCGCGCCAGGCGGGCCGCCGCCGCCACCGCCGCTCCGGCGGAGATCCCCACCAGAAGGCCGTCCCTTCTGGCGAGCGCGCGGCCGGCCGCGTACGCCTCCTCCTCCGTGACCGTGACGATCTCATCCATGATCCCGGTGTTCAGCGTATCCGGCACGAAGCCTCCGCCGATGCCCTGCAGGCCGTGGGGTCCGGGCTTTCCCCCGGAAAGTACGGGAGAACCGGCCGGCTCCACCGCCACGATCTTCACCTGCGGGTTTTTCTGTTTCAGATACTCTCCGACGCCGGTGAGCGTGCCGCCGGTGCCGACGCCGGCCACGAAGATATCCACGCGTCCGTCCGTATCCTCCCAGATCTCCGGCCCCGTCGTCGCCCGGTGCACCGCGGGATTGGCCGGATTCACGAACTGTCCGGCGATCAGGCTCCCCGGGATCTCCCTGGCCAGCTCCTCCGCCCTGTCGATGGCGCCCTGCATGCCCGCGGTGCCTTCCGTCAGCACCAGTTCGGCTCCGTAGGCTTTCAGCAGCTGGCGGCGCTCCACGCTCATGGTATCCGGCATGGTCAGGATCACGCGGTACCCCCGCACGGCGGCCACGGCCGCCAGGCCGATGCCGGTGTTGCCGCTGGTGGGCTCGATGATCGTCCCGCCCGGCTTCAGAAGGCCTCTCGCCTCGGCGTCCTCGATCATGGCGAGCGCCGTGCGGTCCTTCACGCTGCCCGCCGGATTGAGATACTCCAGCTTCGCCGCGATATCCGCCTGCAGGCCGCCGTCCTTCATATAGTTCGTCAGCCGCAGCAGAGGCGTCCGGCCGATCAGGCCGACGATGGAATCACTGATCTTCATTTGCAACCCTTTCCTTTCGTTTCCCCGCCCCGGATCATTCGTCCTGCAGGCGGGACATCAGCCCGTTGAGCACCTGCTCGATGAGGAACAGCGCCCCGCGGATCCCCATATGCGTCTTCGGGACCAGGTCGATATACCCCATGCCGGGCAGGCTGATCTCGATCCCGCAGAACCGGCGGTTCTTCAGCATCAGCTCGGAGATGAGATTGGCGTCCCCGAAGACCAGTTCCGCCCGCTCCGGGTCCGACGGCTCCATCCCCAGATACTCCGTGAGGAAGGACTCGTAGGCCTGCTTCTGCGCCGCGCTCCCTCCCACGAAGAAGGTCACGCCGCGGGGCTTGCCCGACGTCGCGTACACCTGCTCGATCTTGTACCAGGCCAGCGCGCGGGCCCGTCCGCTCTCCTCGAGCAGGACTTCGCAGGAGGTTCCCAGCAGCTTCCCGATCTCTTCGAACATCCGTTCCGTCGCCGAGAACCCGACCGGGAACCCGGGAAAGACGGCCCAGGGCGTTCCGCAGATTCTCTCCAGATACCGGGCGGCCTCCGTGCCCGCCGCGGGATCCAGCACCACGTTGAGGTCGGCTTCGGGCATCCGCGCCAGTTCCTCCACCGAGCAGTCCGCGCACAGCGCGGCGGTCACTTCGGCCCCGCACAGGGCAAACAGCCGCTTCAGCTCCGCCAGGTCCCCTTCGAAATACCGCTGCCAGACGGAAAGGCCCAGCAGATTCACCCGTTTTCCCGTTCTCTTTTCCGGCATTCGCTCCCGCCACAGGGCGGTCCCCGCCTGCTCGAGAAGCGCCGTCGCCGCTCGGCTCCACCCCTCTTCGAAAGTGCCGGACAGGCCGGGGGATTCGACCATCACCGTCCGCGTGCCGCCGAGCACCGACCGTGCGGTCTCCTTCAGGTCGTCCCCGATGAGGCAGGCCCCGGGCGAGTTGACGATGGCCAGAAGGTCCAGATCCACGGAATCCCGGATGAACGTCAGCGCCTCGCGCACCTTCTCCTTCGTCCCGTAGACGTAATCGTAGCCGTCCAGGCAGGTGCAGGGCACCCGCTCCTGGCGGAAAAACCAGTCGTTGAGCGTGTTGTAGTCCACCGGCTCGCGCGTCCCGTCCTGCCCCGCCGGCAGTTTCAGAAGGGGCCGCGTCATCAGGAAGCGGGAGGTCGTGCTGTGATAGAAACGGCAGCCCATGGGACCGTTCAGCAGGACCACGGCGTTCCTCATCCCCTCCAGCGCGAAGACGGCGCCGGTCAGACTGTCAGCCGTAATACTTTTCAAACAGCGCCCGGTCACGGACCCATTCCCCCTCTCTTCTCTCCTCCAGCAGCCGCGCCCACCGGCGCAGGACCGGGATCCCGGACCGGAATCCGACCTGCCGTCCCATGGGGATCGCGTCCGTCACCGCATCCCCCGCGGACACGGAGGACGTATAGTTGGACAGGAGGATATCCGGCGCCAGTTCTTCTGCCCTGGCCTCCACGGAAGTCCTTCCCGTGATCTCTTCGACCGGGCACCGGTCCGGCCGCGACGACACGCTGAGCTCCGTGCCCAGATAGTTCAGCACGCCGACCCACACGAATTCCATGCCGGCGTCCTCCGCGGCGTCCATCAGCCAGTCCATGTTCGCGTTGATCGTGGTCATGAGGATCCTTTTCCCCTCGAGACGCGGCCTCAGTCCGGCGATCTCCGCCTCGTACCGGCGCCGCTCCTCCCGGATGACCGGCTCCGCCTTTTCCCGGCAGCCGAACAGATCTCCGATCCGCTCCAGGAACAGGCTGGTCTCCCGGAATCCCACGGGAAGGCAGCCGTCGAAAAAGGAGCACCCGTACGTCTGTTCGAGCCACGTCCGCAGACGGCGGTTGTCCTCGCTGTCCGACGCCAGGATGTTCAGAGGCGCCGCCGGGAGCCTCCTCACCTCCGCCGTCGTCGCCCCTCCCAGAAACCGGCAGTTCACGGAGATCCCCATCTGCCCGAGAAGGTCCCTGACGATCCCGTAATTCACATCCAGGTCGTTGGCGACTCCCGTCTCTCCGATCAGATTTACTGACAGGGGACGGAGGTCTGTATTCCTGTCGACGAGCTTATCGGCCAGGCCGTGCAGGCACATCTCGATCCCGGTCATGTAATCCCCGGCGATGTCACCGTCCGTCTTCAGGACGATCACGGGCGTCTCCGGCGTGGAGAGGGCCTCGATCCCGGCCGCGTCGTCCCCGATGATGCCGCTGACGCAGGAGGTGACCACCACCACGGCGCCCGGGCGGCGCGCCAGCGCCTCCTCCACGGCCGCGCGGAGCTTCTCCGTCCCGCCGAACACGGCCTCCGTCTGCCCCATTTCCGTGCACGTGAGATTCGGGTTCAGTGCCGAGGGCATCAGGATCCCGCGGTGGAACAGGTTCCTCCGTCCCGGGGAGGAGATGTTCTGCCAGGTATAGAAGGCGCAGGACCTCGGACTGTGGGCGATCACCAGCGCGTCCGTCAGGTGGATCGCCGTGGTGGCCGCTCCGTTGAAGGCGCACCCGTACAGGGGCGGGCGGTACGCCGGGCGTTCCGTCTCCGGCTGCGCCGCCGTTCTCTCCGTCACACGCTCGGCCGCGTTATCTGAAACATCCCGTTCGGCGGACGACGTCTGCCCGGGGTCCCGTCCCTCCAGGACGCAGGCCTCCAGCTGTTCGTCCGTCATGGGCCTGGCCGCATACAGCGGCAGCTCCCCTGCGATCCTCCCGGCCAGTTCCGTGAAGATCCGCCGGACGGACGGGTATTCGTCCATCTCCATGACGGTGCAGCCTCTCGCCTCGGCCGCGGGGAAAGCCTCGCTCTTCGGTATCCGCGCGCAGACGGGCAGTCCCGCCGCCTTCGCGAAACGCGCCACCCGCTCCTCCTCGCCGGGAAGGCCCCGGGCGTTGAACAGGATCCCCGCCACGCGGCGCCCCTCGCTGCCGTCGAAATTCCTGATGCCCCGGAGTATGTTGTTGGCGGCATAGATGGCCATGAACTCCCCGCTCGTCACGAGGAAGATGGCCTTCGCGTACTCCCGGCGGATGGGCACGGCAAAGCCGCCGCACACCACGTCGCCGAGCACGTCGTACAGCACCGCGTCGTAGCGTTCCTTCACCCGGTCCCTCTCCAGGAATTCGAAGGCGGATATGATGCCGCGTCCGGCGCAGCCCACGCCGGGCTTCGGCCCGCCGGCCTCGATGCACCCGATGCCCAGCGTGCCCGTCCCGAGGATGTCCTCGGCCCGGGTATGGTCCGCCGGCGCGTCTCTCAGATAATCCAGCACCGTGGGCAGGCTCCTGCCGCCCGTCAGGAGGCGGGTGGAGTCGTGCTTGGGATCGCACCCGATCTGAAGCACCCGCAGTCCGGCCTGCGCCAGGGCCACGGACAGATTGGCGCAAATGGTGGACTTCCCGATGCCCCCCTTGCCGTAGATCGCGATCTCCTTCCGTTCGTATGACATGCGGTCTCTCTCCCTGCATCGTCGTTTTTCTTCATCATACCTTCATGCGGTGAAAAGTCAAGAACGCGGGCACCGGCGGCGCCGGGACCCGCGTTCCCTGTTTTACTGTCCGGCCGCGGTGAGGTATCTCGCGCAGAAAGGCACGATCCTCCCCCGGTCGTACACGTGCAGGCTGCATCGGCGCAGCCGCTCGACGTTCAGATTCCCCGCGTCCTGGAAGGCCATGGCCGACAGCGTCAGGCTCCTGTGGCGCGCCAGACTGAGGAACGTGTCGAAATCCATTTCTTCCGACAGTTCCCTTTCCGGGGCGGGGCCTTCCGGCGCCCGGCGCCAGCGTCCCGCGATGTATTCCCTGTTCTCCGCCGCGCTGCCCCGGCAGCGGGCCGCCCGCGTGACGGGACCGAGGGGCGTCAGGCTTCCGTCAGGGCCGGCCAGAAAGCCGGCGTGGAACCCGCACAGCGGATGGTCGCAGCGGGACGGCAGGAAGTTTTCGACGGCTATGCCCGTCTGCAGGCTGAGATCCGCCATAAGCTGGTCCAGCGTGTACCGGCCTCCGTCCTCCGGCCTCTCCGGATATCTCCCGAAATACGAGACGGGCTGGAAATGGACGCCCCGGATCCCCGGGACCATCCCCGCCGCCAGCGATACGATGTTCCCCAGGTCGCCGTCGTTGACGCCCGGAACCACCGTCGGCACGAGCGTGACGCCCATGCGCAGCTCCGCGCAGGTCCGGACGGCCTGCATCTTCGTCTCCAGCAGGGGAGCTCCGCGCAGTTTTTCGTAGATGTCCTCCCGCGTTCCGTCGAACTGGAGGAAGACGATGTCCAGCCCCGCCTCTGCCAGCCTTTCCGCGTATGCCCGGTCCCGCGCCAGCCGCAGACCGTTGGTATTCACCTGGGTATAGCCGCATCCGGCCTGCTTCGCGAACCGGATCAGGTCCGGCAGGTCGTCGCGCAGCGTCGGTTCGCCGCCGGAGAACTGGATCAGCGGTTTTCCGCACCTGCGCGCGATATCCTCTATGGCCTCCCTGCACGCCTCCGCCGGCGGATCGTCTTCCGCGGACCCTCCGTCGGCAAAGCAGAACCGGCATCTCAGATTGCACCGTTTCGTGACCTCGAGCAGGATGCAGCAGGTCTCCGACTCATGCTCCCCGCACAGGCCGCAGTTTCCCGGACAGCCCGTGCCGGCATCCTCCGCCAGTTCCTCCGCGCCAAGAGTCCACCGGCCGAAATCCAGCCTCCCCCTCCAGACGGGGACGCGGAATTCCCCGTGCTCCGGGCAGGTCCTGACCAGCAGGATCCGTCCGTCCTTCTCCCGGACCAGCCGCGCGGAAAGGTTCCGGAGACAGACGGGGCAGACGGAACGCGTTTTTCTGATTACCTTGTCCATGATCGTTCTCCCGGACGCTGGATTCCCGGTCCGGATGTCCCGGCGCCGGGTGCCGCCCTGCGGCGGCATCAGTATACTACGTCCCGCGGGGCTTTTTCAACGCGGCCCGGCCGCGCGCCCGCTCCGCGGACCCGGAAAAAAGAAAAAACCCCGTCGTAAAGACGAGGTTTTTCTGGTGCGCGAGGCGGGACTTGAACCCGCACGCCCGTAGTGAGCACTAGAACCTGAATCTAGCGAGTCTGCCAATTCCACCACTCGCGCCCGCGGAATGCTTGCTTATATTAGCACCGCGTATTTTGGATGTCAAGCAGTTTTTTCCGCGCCGGGGAAATATTCGCAGGGCCGGCCTCCGGCCTCCCCTGTCACAGGAACCGCACGGCCTCGAAGGCGTGGAAGACGGCGTCCCGGATATCTCCGGACTGGCTGGCGTCCCCGATGATGGAGACGGCCGTCTCGGGGCAGACGTGCGCGAAGCGCAGGGCTTCCTTCCTCCGCGGCCGCATGCCCACAGCCATCAGCACCGTATCCGCGGGAAGTTCCCTCGACTCGCCCGTGGCAGCGGAGCGGACGGTCACGGACGACTCCCTGATCTCCTCCAGCTTCCAGCCCAGCATGCGCTTCACTCCGTACTGTTCGCTCATCCGCTCCAGATCTCCGGCGGAGCCGTTCTTCAGAAGGTCCACCTGCTCCGCCATCTCCACGACGGTGCAGTCCTTTCCCTCCATGGCCAGCGTGATGGAGGCCTCCGTGCCGACGGAGGCGCCGCCGATGATCACGACGCGCTGCCCGCAGGGGGCGCGGCCGTTTTCGGCGTCCGGCGCCCAGAACACGTTCGGGCGGTCCCAGCCGGGCACCCGCGGGAACAGGGGATCCGCTCCGACGGCGACGATCACCGCGTCGTACCCCTCCTTCTGCAGCAGTTCCGGGGTCGCCTCGGTGGTCAGCAGGACCCGGGCGCCGCACCGCGCGGCAAAGCCCTGCATGTACGCGAGATAATCCCGCAGATCGTTTTTGAACGGGGCGCCGCAGGCATCGTTGACGTGGCCGCCGATCCTTCCGCTCTTTTCATACAGCGTTACGTCGTGGCCGCGCTGCAGCAGCCACTTGACCGCCTCCACGCCGGCGGGACCTCCCCCGACGACGGCCACCTTTTTCCTTGCGGCGGCAGGCGGCAGGCGGCCTTCCGGATAGTCCGCGAAGCGTCCCCACATCGGGTTCACCGAGCACAGCTTGGCCGTGTGCGGGCTGGCCATGCGGAAGCACTGGCAGCGCAGGCAGGGCATGTGCTCCCATTCCCGCCCCTCGGCGTATTTCTTCGGCATGTCGTAATCGGCGTGCAGCGCACGGTTCATGGCCACCATGTCCGCCTTTCCGGACGCGATGATCTCCTCCGCCATGGCGGGGTCCTTGATGGCTCCGACCACGGAGACGAACAGGTCCGGATACGCCTTCTTGATGGCCTCTGCGAAACCGACGTTCAGCATCCGGTCCATCGTGTAGTTGCTCAGCAGATAGCGCATGTACTGCCGCTCGCCCCACAGATCGTGGATGCCTGCGGACACGTGCAGGATGTCTATCTTGTCCTTAATATATCTGATGAATTCAATGGTGTCTTCGAGGTGCATCTGGTCGGGATGGATCTCGTCCGCGGAGATGCGGTACTCGATCACGAACTTCTCCCCGACCCTGGCCCGGACCGCGTCCAGGATCTCGCACGCGAAGCGCGCCCGGTTCTCCGGACTCCCGCCGTACTCGTCCGTCCTCTTGTTGAAATAGGGGCTCGCGAACTGCGCGATCAGGTTCCCGTGGGCGCCGTGGATGTTGCACATCTTCAGGCCGGCCTTCTTGCAGTACTCGGCCGCCGTCGCGTATTTCTCCACCGTCTCGCGGATATGCTCGACGGTCATCTCCTCGGTGGGGACCGGATCCCTTCCCAGGATCCTGGAGCGGTTCCGCTCCGCCGCCGTGATGAAGGAGCTGCAGCTGAAAGGCGCCCGGCCGATGTTCTCCGGGGCCGTGTCCTTCCCGTTGTGCGTCAGCTCCAGGCAGCCGTGGGCGCCGTAGACCTCGCACATCTCCGCAAACAGCTTCAGGGGCTGCACGCAGTCCGGATCGTCGAGCCGGAGCTGTCCGGGCTCGTCACTGCTCTCGGTGATGTCTATGCTGCAGTTGCCCACTTCGCAGATCGCGACGCCTCCGCGGGCGTACTGGCGGAAGGTATCTACGAAGCGCTGGGTGACGAAGCCCCGCTCGTCCCCGGCGAAAAAGCAGCCCGGAGGCGCCTGCTGCAGGCGGTTCTTGAAGAGTACGCCCCGGATCTCGAACGGCTCGTACACGTGCGGATATTTAGCGGACATGTCGGTCCCTCCCCGTTGTTCTCCCGAATTTCTTCCGCGGCCCTGCGCCGCAGTTCCATTTTCCCACAACCGCCCTCCTTTTTCAACGGATTCTTTTCCTTCCGCCGCCTCTTCCCGCCGCGCCGAAATTGGTTTCTTTTTTTCCAATCCCTCATTGCAAAGGGTGCGGGATTGGATTATAATCCAAATATAAATCCCGGGGCTGGTTCCCGTAATCTGAAATTCACTGCAAGGAGAGATATGTATGGGCAAATTTGTAATCCGCAACACGAAGACGGGCATCAAGTTTGACTTGAAAGCCAACAACGGCGAAGTGATCGCCACCTCTGAAGTGTACAAGTCCGAAGCTTCCTGCAAGAAGGGCATCGCGAGCGTCCGCAGAAACGCTCCCGTAGCCGCAGTGGAGGACCAGACCGTAGAGGGCTTCGCCAAGGAAAAGCACCCCAAGTTCGAGATCTACACCGACAAGGCCGGAGAGTTCCGTTTCCGCCTGAAGGCCACCAACGGCCAGATCATCGCGGTCAGCGAAGGCTACAAGGCCATGGCCGGCTGCAAGAACGGCATCGCCTCCGTGAAGAAGAACGCGGAGGATGCCCCCGTCGTGGACGCAAAGGAGTAATATCCATGGAACTTCCGAATCTCGACATCAAAGGCAAGATCGAGGAATTCGTCGAGAAGGCGAAATCCGACGACAGCTTCCTGAACAAATTCAAGGAGAATCCCATCAAGGCCGTGGAGGACGCGCTGGGCGTGGACCTTCCGGACGAGGCTGTGAAAAAGATCGTTGACGGAATCAAGGAAAAGCTCTTCCCGGAAGACAAAGAGGGGGGCATTTCCGGCCTGATCAAGAAGATCACCGGCAAGGACAAGGACTGACAGCTATTCCACCGACCCGTCTGCCCCCGCAGACGGGTCGTTCGCTTCAGAGACGGAAGGAAGGAGGGACGGCATGCAGCTGAAGAGGAAAAAGCGCCGGCTGGGCGGCTATCTCGCCGCGGCCTTTCTTCCCGCCGCGCTGATCGCGGTGTTCTATCTTCTGGCGGAGCACACCTCGGTGCTGTCCCGCGTGCAGCGCCAGTTCTCCCGTCCCGTCCTCGACGCCATGGGCCGGGCTTTCTCCTCCGTTCCCTTTTCCTTCATGGAGTTCTATATCGTCCTGGTCTGCGCCGCTGTGCTTCTGTTCCTGGTCCGGCTCGTCCGGCGGCTGATCCTCGGCCCCGGACCGAGGCTCCTGACCCTGCTGAAGTATTTCCTCGTCCTGGTCTGCGCCGCCGGCGTCATCTGGAACGGCTACTGCTGGCTGTGGAACGCCGGATATTACGACGATTCCTTCGCCGAACAGGCGGAACTGAAGACGGACGGCGCCTATCCGGAGGAGCTGGAGCGCGCCTCCAGGCTCTTCCTCGCGAAGGCCAACCGGCTGGCCCCTCTGGTTCCCCGGGACGGGGAGGGCAACGTCGCCTTTACCCTCGACGACGCCATGGACGTCTGTCCGGGACTGTACGATCCCCTCACGGAGGAATTCCCCTGTCTTGCTGGCCAGACCACCCGGCCCAAGGGCGTGCTCTTCTCCTCTCTCATGAGCCGGACGGGTTTCACGGGCATCTTCTTCCCCTTCTCCGGGGAGACATATATCAACACGCATCAGCCGGCGTGGTCCATTCCGAACACCGTGGCCCATGAGATCGCCCACCAGCGCGGGGTGCATCTGGAGGCCGAGTGCAATTTCCTCGGCATCGCCGCCTGTCTGGAGAGCGACGACATCCGCTTCCAGTATTCCGGCTACCTGTGCGGGCTGATCCATCTGACCAACGCCCTGAACAGCGCCGATCCCGAAGCACGGGCCGCGATCCTGAAGGACTTCTGCCCGGAGCTCGAGGCGGACTGGAACTACAATTCCCGCTACTGGCGGGAGATGGAGGGCACCGTTTCCAAAGTGAGCGACAAAGTCTACGACGCTTTCCTGAAGGTGAACACACAGCCCTCCGGCCTGAAAAGCTACGGGGAATGCGTGGACCTTCTGATCCTGTGGATGCAGGAGAGCTCCCGTTCCCCGGTGAGACTCCCGAAAAGAATCTGACAAGGAGGACAAGACCATGAAACTGATCTGGCACGGACACGCCTGCTTCCAGATAGAGGAGGACGGCCGGTCCGTCATATGCGACCCCTACGCCCCCGGTTTCGTCCCGGGCCTGCGCGATCTGTCCGCCTCGGCCGACGGCGTTTTCTGCAGCCACGACCACGGCGACCACAACTATACGGAGGCGGTGGCCCTGAGCGGCTCTCCCGAAAAGGCCTTCTCCGTGAAGACGGTCGACTGCTGGCACGACGACGCCGGCGGGACCCTGCGCGGCCCCAACCGCATCCATATCTTCGACCTCCCCTCCGGCCTGCGCGCCGTCCATCTCGGAGACCTCGGACATCCGCTCTCCGCGGAGCAGGCGGCCGCCATCGGGAAGCCGGACGTGCTGATGGTCCCGGTGGGCGGCTTCTTCACCATCGGGCCGGCGGAGGCCAGGGCGGTCTGCGAAACCCTGGACCCGCGGATCATCGTCCCCATGCATTTCCGCGGACGCTCCTTCGGATTCGACGTCATCGGCCCCGTGGAGGATTTCACGGCGCTGTTCCCCGCGGAGCAGGTCCGCTTCTCCGATTCCTGCGAACTGACGGTCACGGGGGAGACTCCGTCCGGCGTCGTCGTCCTGACCCCCCGCCTTCTGGCGTGACGGTTCCGCTTTTTCCTTTTCCGTCTCTTGCCAGAACAGCGGCCGTATGTTAGAATGAGTGCAGCGAATACCAACGATAAGGGAGTGCATTATTATGGTTAAAGTTATCATGGGCCTGAAGGGGTCCGGCAAGACCAAGCAGCTGGTGGATCTGGTCAAAGCGGCAGCGGAGGCCGAACCGGGCAACGTGGTCTGCATCGAGCGCAAGCCCCAGCTCACCTATGACCTGCCCTATACCGTGCGGCTGGTCGCCGCTTCCGACTACCGGCTGACGAACTACGACGCGCTGAAAGGCTTCGTGTGCGGCATGCACGCCGGCAACTATGACATCACCCATATCTTCATAGATAATCTGTTCAAGATCGTCGACCGCTCCTACGACGCGGATGCGGAAGATTTCGTGAACTGGTGCGTGGCTTTCTCCGAAAAGGAAGGCGTCAACTTCACCATGACCCTGAGCGCCGACGTCGCCCTGGCGTCCGACAAGATCAAGGCCCTCTTCTGATGAATCTGTGAACGCAGAGCCCGCCATGTGTCCCATGGCGGGCTTTTCCGTACGGAGGGAATTCCTGTGAAAGAAAACTATCAGCGGGAGATGGACGGCATCATCGAGAAGCACCGGCAGGCCGGGGAGGTCCCCTCCCTGTTCCTCCACAGCTGCTGCGGACCCTGCAGCAGCTACGTGCTGGAGTATCTGGCCCGGTATTTCCGGATCACGCTGTTCTACTACAACCCGAATATGGACACGGCGGAGGAGTACGCGCGCCGGACCGACGCCGTGAAGCTCCTTCTGGCCAGCGCCGATTATCCCCATCCGGTCTCCCTTCAGGTCGCCCCTTACGACCACGGCCCCTTCCTCCGGGCGGCAGCCGGACTGGAAAACGAGCCGGAGGGCGGTGCGCGGTGCACCCGGTGCTTCGAACTGCGTCTCGGGGAGGCCGCCCGGCTCGCGGCTCTCGGCGGCTTCGACTACTACGCCGCCACGCTCACCGTCAGCCCCCACAAGGACGCCCTGCGGATCAACCGCATCGGGCGGGAGATGGGGGAACGGTACGGCGTCGCCTGGCTCCCGTCGGATTTCAAGAAGAAAGAGGGCTTCAAGCGGAGCACCGTCCTGTCGAAGCAGTACGGTCTGTACCGTCAGGACTACTGCGGCTGCGAATTCTCCAAAAGCCATCTGCCGGTCCCGGCTCCGTCCGAAAACGAATGAATAAGGAGGTTCCCCCATGTCCGAGTTCAAGTATCCCCATCTGTTCGAACCCATCGTCCTGGGCCGCCAGTTCTTCCGGAACCGCATCTTCAACTCCCCCACGGGAGTCGCCATCGAACCGGAGCGGTACAGCTGCGCCTACTATGAGCGCAAGGCCGTCGGCGGCGCCGCCAGCGTCTGCATCGGGGACGCCTGCCCCAACGAGAACGGCAGGGCCCGCGGGCTGCAGATCAACCTGTGGAACGACGACGAGAACCAGAAACTGTCGGATATCGCGCACAGCATCACACGCCACGGCGCCGTCGCCAGCATAGAGATCCTGGATGCCGGCAACTGCTCCTACTATTCCGCCTCCCTCGGCGCGCCGCTCTACGGTCCCACGGACGGCGTCAGTCCCTTCGGGGACGAGATCCGCGCCATGACGGAGGAACAGATCCTGGAATCGATCGAGCGGCACGCCCGCGCCGCGCTGTACGCCAAGCGCCTGGGCTTCGGCATGGTGACCGTCCACGGCGGCCACGGATGGCTGATCACCCAGTTCATGGACCGCAGCAACAACAGGAAGGACCGCTGGGGCGGCAGCATCGAGAACCGCGCCAGGCTGGCGGTGGCGATCTGCGACCGCATCCACCAGCTGTGCGGAAATGGATTCCCCGTCGAGATGCGCATGGTCGGCGACGAGGTCTACGAGGGCGGCTACCACATCGAAGAGGGGATCGCACAGGCCATGCAGCTGGACGGCCACGCCGACCTGATCCACGTCTCCACCGGCAGCCACGAGGTGGCAGAGGTCTTCACCGTCACACATCCGAGCATGTTCCTCGCCGACGGCGCCAACGTGAAATACGCCGCCGAGATCAGAAAGCACGTGCGCCGGTCACCGGTGGCCACCGTGGGCGCGCTGAGCGAACCGGACCTGCTGGAAGAGATCGTCGCCTCCGGCCAGGCGGACGTGGTGGAGATGGCCCGCGGCCTGATCTGCGACCCGGATCTCCCCATCAAGCTGCAGACCGGGCGGGACGATGAAGTGAGAAAATGCATGCGGTGCCTCTACTGTTTCAGCACGCATATGCAGTCGGCCGTTATCCCCTGCGCCATCAACCCGGAGATCGGCCACGAATATGAGATGTACAGCGCTCCTCCTGCCAGGGTAAAGAAGCACGTCCTGATCGCAGGCGGGGGCATGGCCGGCATGCAGGCGGCCATCACCGCCGCGGACGAGGGACACGACGTGATCCTCTGCGAGAAAGGCGCCCGCCTCGGCGGCGCGCTGCTGTGCGAGGAGAAGGTCCCGTTCAAGGAGAAGCTCGGCCAGTACATCGCCCTGCAGACCCGCCTGATCGGCCGCCGGAAGAACATCGAGGTACGGCTGAATACCGCCGTGACCGCGGATCTGATCCGCCGGGAGGCCCCCGACGCCGTCATCTGCGCGCTCGGAGCGCGTCCCGTGAAGCCCGATATTCCGGGCATCGACCGTCCGGAGGTGTTCGGGGCGGAGGAGATCTACGCAGATCCCGAAAAAGCCGGCTCCCGCGTCGTGATCCTGGGCGGCGGCCTTGTCGGCCTGGAACTGTCCGTGTGGCTGGCCTCCCTCGGCCGCCGGGTCACGGTCGTGGAGATGATGCCGGATCTGAACGACGGCGGCAATGTGCTGCACGGCCTCGCCCTCACCGGCCAGCTGAAGAAATACGGCGTCGCCGTCAGCCCCGCCACCATGGCGCTCGGGATCACGGACGAAGGAGTCCGCTGCCGCTATACCGGCGCGGAGCCCCATCCCGGCTTCCGTTTCGGCACCGGCACCTTCTATCCCGCCGCCGCCAGCGGCGAAACGGTCTTTCCCGCGGACACCGTGATCTACGCCGTCGGCCAGCGTCCCCTCTGGGAGGAGGCGGCCGCCCTGCGCGGCGTCGTCCCGGAATTCCATCAGATCGGCGACTGCGTGATGCCGAAGAACATCCACGAGGCGACACGCGCCGCCTACTATACGGCCAGGGATCTCGGAAGGATGTAACTGTCCTTTCCTGCACCGGAGGCAGAAACGCGCCCCGGACGGCAGCAAAGCCGTCCGGGGCGCGTCCGTATGTTTCCCGGGTTTTCCGCGAACCGCAGCCAGGATGCCGTCCGGCTTCCTCCTCCGGTCCGCGTGCAGCGTTCTTACAGTTTTTCCATGGGGGTATCCCCGAGATTGCGGCTCACGTCCGTGGTCACTCCGGCGAAGACGAGAGGCCGGTAGCCCTCCATCTCCGCCGTGACGGTAAACGTGCCGTTGTCCGGAAGATCCCTGAACCAGTAATCGCCGAAATCGTCGGTGACCGTCTCCAGCTTCAGTCCCTCTCCCTCGCAGGTCACTCTGGCTCCGATCAGCACCTCCTGCTCTCCGGCGTCGTACAGCGTGCCGGCCAGGAAACGGCCGGGCATATTCAGGTAGTAGACGTTGGGACCTCCCTCGGGATGCAGCACCATCGCGTGCTTCAGCTCCTCGGCGAACTCCTCCTTCTCCCCGAAGCGCATGGCGTCCGTCGGGCAGGCCTCCACGCACCGGGGCAGCTTGGAACCGTGATCCAGCAGATGCGCACAGCCGGTGCATTTCTGGCAGATCCCCAGTTCCTCGTTCTTGTAGATGGCGTCATAGGGGCAGGCCTCCATGCAGGCCCCGCAGCCGGTGCAGGCGGCCGGATCGATGAGCACCAGCCCGTCCTCCCTCTTCGTGACGGCTCCCGCGGGACACGCTTCGCGGCAGGCCGGCTCGTCGCAGTGGGCGCACAGCCGGGAGACGTAGTGGATTTTCACCTTCGGGATCGTCCCCTCCGGATGCTCCTCCACTTTGCACCAGAACTGCCCGATGGCAGGCTGCGGCCTGGCATAGGGCATCCAGTCGTTGAAGCAGTTTTCATCCTTGCACGCCAGCTGGCAGTTGTAGCAGCCGCTGCAGCGGGCGATATCGATCACGAACACCTTTGACATAGAACCGTCCTCCATCTCTTGTTCTGTTATCAGTATACCACCTGCGGGCGGACTTCGGAAAGGCAAAGACTTTTCGTGCTTTACAACTTTCCGGTTGTTATATCATGACTTCCGTCCTGCTGATCAGATCGTTCTGCAGGCCGGGCACCAGTTCCACGAAATAGGCGGAAAAGCCCGCGACCCGCACCACCAGATCCTTGTAGTTCTCCGGATCCGCCTGCGCCTTTCTCAGCGTATCCGAACTGACGATGTTGTACTGCACCTGCGTGCCTCCCATGGAGAAGAAGGTCTGCACAAAGCTCCTCAGCTTGTTCACGCCCTCCTCCCCCTGCAGGCAGGTGGGATGGAACTTCATGTTGAACTGGAGCCCGTTCCGGTACTTCTCCGGGTGCAGCGCCAGGATGCTGCCGGCTATGCCGGTGGGCCCGCAGCGGTCTCCGCCCTGGGTAGGGGATGCTCCGTCGGACAGCGGTTCCCCCGACCTGCGCCCGTTCGGCGTGGCGCTGACGCCGTAGCCTGTCGCGACGTGTACGCCTGCGGAGTAGATGCCCGCCTGGAAGCCGCCCCTCGGCCCGGTGTATCCGTTGACCCGGTCCGTGAACATATCCGAAACCCAGCTGGCCAGTTCGTCCACGTAGGGATCGGAGTTCCCGAAAGTCGGGGCATTCCTCGCCGCCTGCCTCAGGTCCTCGCGTCCCTCCCAGTCGGCCATCACGGCGTCGTACAGTTCCCTTGCCGTGCAGATCTTCCGGTCGTAGACCAGATACCGGATGGCAGCCAGGCTGTCGATGCAGGTCCCGATGCCCAGGACGGCGCATCCGCAGGAGTTGTATCTGGCCCCGCCCAGCATCATGTCCTTTCCGGATTCCATGCATCCGTCCATCGTGGCGGAGGCTATGGGCACCGGTACGAGCCGGTTGCCGATGCATTCCGTCATCAGCCCCAGCCTGTGGTACCAGTCCATGAAAAATTTCAGCTGACCGGCAAAAGCCCGGCGGACTTCTTCAAAGCTCTCCATCTCGTACAGATAACCCGTATGCAGGCCGCTCTGGATATCGCTCCCCGGTCTCTTCCCGTCGTTGATCGCCTGCAGGACGACCTGCGGGATCGTGAAGAACGTCTTGCTGAAAGGTCCGGACACATTGGCGTAGTCACACCCGCTGCCGGACAGTTCCACGCAGCCGATGATGCAGAAATTCCGGGCATCCTCCAGAGACAGGCCGCGGCCGAGCAGTATCTCTATAAGCTTGTCCGTGTTGTCGAAGGTCGGGTTCCCTCCGCACCGCCGGTTCGTCTCCACCGCGGCTTCCCACAGCAGGTCCGGCGTATCTTCATGTACGCACAGGCTCGTATTCGGATCGTGCAGCCGCAGCCTGGCCATGGTATTCAGGATCAGGAACGTGGCCTCGTTGGAGGCGTCCGTCCCGTCCTTCTTCCTGCCGCCGAGCGTCAGTCGCATGTTGTCGCTGTATGCGCCGGCCACCGTCATGAATTCCACCGGTCCGCTGATGATGATCTCCGCCACTTTCAGACAGAAGCAGTCCATGTATTCCTGTGCCTCCGTCCCCGTGATCGCTCCGGAGGCCAGATCTCTCCGGAGGTAGTCTCCGACATGCTGATCCAGGCGGCCGATGGTCAGTCCCAGCAGATTCCCCTCGTACGCCAGGATGATGTGATACAGCAGCACCGCCTGCAGAGCGTCCTTGTAATCCCGGCACGGTTCCGCGACGACACGGTCCATGCGTTCGGCGATCTCCTCCAGTTCCCTCCGGCGGACACTGTCCGCGGAAGCCATCTGCCTGCGGGCCTCCTCCGCGTACCGCCGTGCGAACACGATGGCCGCGTCGCTGCAGATCTCCACCGCCCGGTAGAAATACCATTTTTCGGCGTCATCCCCGCCGAAGCTGTTCTCGAGTTCCCGTCTTTTTGCCAGGGCTTCCTCTCGTATGGCGGCAAACCCCTTCTCCACGACTTTGCGGTAATTGGCGTTGTAATGACCGTGCACCTCATTCCGGCTGCGGGGACCGTACGGCAGCACGCCTGAGGCACAGACGGCGCCCGTCTCCTCCGGCATCTCCACTCTGGTCATGGCATGCACGGAGTGATCGTGCCAGTAGGGAGCGACGCTGCACAGATACTCCCGGTCCTCGGGATGCATGTGGCATCTACCCTCCGCCGGCGTACGGCCGTCGAATCTTCCGTTGCCCAGTTCCCGGGGGATCCAGTCGATATCCGTGTACTCCGGGAACAGCATGCTTCCCTTGTAGTACTTGCCCGTGTTCCCCACCAGCAGTTCCTCCGGCTCGATGCGGACCGGGACTCCCGACAGGATCCGGTGAAGGGCCTTCGCCCGGCGGATGACCGGCACTTCGTAAGGGCTCTCCTGATAGTACTCCGTCAGCAGGCGCACCCGCTCGCTGTCAAAACTGGGCAGTTCTTCTCGGTAACGTTTTCTGAGTCTGCCTATGCGTTCCGTTACAGGGGGAAACTGATACACTGGCTTCCTCTCCTTTCCGGGAATGCCTGATTGCATTCCCCGTGTGAATCCGCTATACTTTTTCTGTCCACATACTATCATATTATTCCCGTTTCCGCCACCGGTCCCGCCGCGCGTCCGCCGGCGGCCCCGCGGAAGGAGGTCTTCATGAAAAAACGGCTCCGCTACAATTCTCCCGTCATCCTGACCTTTGCCCTGCTCAGCCTCGCGGTGCTCGGTCTGGACAAGCTCACCGGAGGCGTCTCCACGTCCAGGGTGTTCTGCGTGTACCGCTCCTCCCTGTCGTCCTTTCTGACGTATCCCCGCTTCTTCCTCCACGTGCTGGGACACGCCAGCCTGTCCCATTACATCGGCAACATCCTGCTGATGCTGGTGGTCGGGCCTCCGCTGGAGGAGAGGTTCGGGAGCCGCGCCATCCTGCTGGCCATCGTCATTACCGCCTTCGTCACGGGAGTCGCCCATTTCATCCTGTTTCCCGGAACGGCCCTGCTCGGGGCATCGGGCATCGTGTTCATGCTGATCGTGCTGCTGTCCATGACGGGCAACGGCCCGGATTCCATCCCGCTGACCATGATTCTGGTCGTGGTCCTGTATCTCGGCGGCGAGATCGTCGACGGCCTTCTCGTCAAGGACAACGTCTCCCAGCTGACCCACATCCTGGGCGGCGTGTGCGGGCTCGTCATCGGCAGCTTCCTGTACCGCGGTCCCCGGCGGCGCCGCCGCTGATCCGTTTGCCTTTTCCCCGCAGGCTGTGGTATAATAGATTTTTGTTATAACAGACCAGACAGATTCGGAGTGACATCTTTGCTTCAAGCATTCAAACGCCTGTTCCAGGGACAGGATCTGACAAAAGGGAACACGCTTCGCTGCATTATCATGTTCGCCATCCCCCTGCTCATCGGCAACGTGGCGCAGCTGCTGTACAATACCGTCGACAGCATCGTCATCGGACGCTATGTGGGCGACGCCGCCCTGGCGGCTCTGGGATCGGCCTCCCCGATCCTTATCCTGTTCGTCGTGGTGTTCATGTCCATCGGCGCCGGCGTGTGCATCCTCGTCTCCCAGTATTTCGGAGCGCGGGAGTACGGGCTGCTGGAAGCCTCCATCGGCAACAGCATCACGCTGATCGCCGGTGCCTCCGTCTTTCTGACGGCCTTCGGGATCCTGCTGAGCGCTCCGGCCCTCCGGCTGATCAACACGCCGGCGGAGAGCTACGAGATGGCCCGGATCTACCTGATCATCTGCTTCGTCGGAATGTTCGGCGACGGTTTCTACAACATCATGTCCGGCGTGCTGCGCGGCATGGGGGACAGCGTTTTCCCGCTGCTGATCCTGCTGTTCTGCACGCTGCTGAACACGGTCCTGGACATCTGGTTCGTAGCCGGGCTGCGGATGGGCGTGGCCGGCGCCGCATGGGCCACCACGATCGCCAAGACCGCAAGCGCCGTCATCCTCGTGCTCAAGGTCCTGCGCAAGCGGGACATCATCCATATACGGGCACGGCATCTGAAACTCCGGAAGCCCATCGTGCGGAACATCTGCCGCCTGGGCATCCCCAGCGGCATGACGCAGGGGATGATCTTCCTCGCCGGCATCGTGGTTCAGGGCCTGATGAACCGGATGGGCGTCCTGGTCGCGGCGACCTTCACCTCCCTGATGAAGGTGGACAGCTTCGCCGTGATCCCCTGCCAGACGTTCGGAGCCGCCGCCAGCACCTTCACCGGGCAGAACACGGGCGCCGGCCTGCCCGACCGCGTGAAGAAAGGCGCGAGGCAGAGCCTTCTCCTCGCCCTGTGCTTCGCCGCCGTGATGGTCGTGGTGCTCCTGCTGATCGGGCACCGGGTCTTCGGCCTGTTCACCAAGACGGACGAAGTGATCGACATGGGCATGCGTTTCATCCGCATCCTGGTGCCCGCCTATCTGATGATCGCCGTCTCCGAAGTGTTCGGAGGCATCATGCGCGGTGCCGGCGACGCCATTGCCCCCATGTGGATCTCCATGGTCGGCAACGTGTTCGTCCGCATTCCGCTGACGATCCTCGCCGTCCATCTGACGGTGAGCGCCGCCTTCCCCAACGGCCATCCCTATTCCAACTTCGTGGTCATGGACATCTGCATGCTGATCCAGACCATCCTCACCCTGATCGTTTTCGCCAAAGGCAAATGGAAATCCAAAGCCGTCGTCTCCGCCCGTTCCCGCGGGGAATGACGGGACCGTTCCCAGCGACCCCTCAACACTAAACCAAACGGGAGGAATACCTGTGTCCGGTAAATTCAAAGCCCTGTTCGGGGCCCAGGACATGACCGTCGGGTCCCCTCTGAAGTGCCTGCTGAAATTCTCCTTCCCCCTGCTGATCGGAAACGTCGCCCAGCTGCTGTACGGCACGGTCGACAGCATCGTCGTCGGACGGTTCGTGGGCGACCGCGCCCTGAGCGCCATCGGCGTCGCCTCTCCCACGCTGAACCTGTTCCTCGTCCTGTTCATCGCGATCGGCTCCGGCATCATGGTCATGGTCTCCCAGTATTTCGGAGCCGGCGAGTATGACAAGCTGGAGCAGAGCGTGGGCAACAGCATCACGCTGATCGCGATCGTGTCCGTCGTGCTGACCGCCCTCGGCCTGTTCGGCCTGGACTGGATCCTGACCGCCACCAAGGCTCCTCCGGAAAGCTATGACATGGCGAGGACCTATCTGTTCATCTGCCTGGCCGCCCTGGCCGGCAACGGCTTCTACAACATCATGGCCGGCATCCTCAGGGGCATGGGCGAGTCGATGTTCCCGCTCCTCGTCCTGCTGGGGACCACCGTCCTGAACATCATCCTGGATGTGTGGTTCGTCTCCGGGCTGCATCTGGGCATCGCCGGAGCCGCGCTGGCCACCATCATCGGCCAGACTCTCTCCGCCGTCGCCTGCCTGACCAAGGTCCTTCTGAGCCGCCGCTATTTCCATCTGACGGCCCGCAGCCTGCTGCTGCGGAAGGACGTGCTGAAGACCGTATGCCGTCTGGGCCTTCCCAACGGCGTCGCCCAGGCCATCATGTGGCTGTCCACCATCATCGTGCAGCGGCTGAACAACACCATGGGATACATGGTCACCGCCGCCATCACCGCCATGCTCCGCGTGGACAGTTTCGCCATGATCCCCGGCACCACCTTCAACATGAGCGCCTCCACCTTCACCGGTCAGAACGTCGGCGCCGGCCGGCTGGACCGCGTGAAGAAGGGCACCTACACCGTGTTCTTCATGTCCCTTTCCCTGTCCGTCGTCATGGTGATCCTGATGGTCCTGTTCGGGAAATGGATGATTGGCCTGTTCACCACGACGCAGGAACTGATCGACATGGGATACAGCATGATCATCGCCATGATCCCGACCTATCTCCTGATCTCCATCGGACAGAGCTTCGGCGGCGTGATCCGCGGCGCCGGAGACTCCCTGGGCGTCATGTGGATCTCCCTGGTCGCCCAGACCGCGGTGCGCATCCCCGCCGCCTATCTGATCGCCTATCTGACCAGGAGCGAGAAGTACCCCGCGGGAGATCCCCGCAGCTGCTTCTGGGCGCTGGTGCTCGCCGTGTTCTGCATCGCGGCGGCCACGCTGATCTACTACCGCGCCGGCCGCTGGAAGACCAAGGGCATCACCGCGAAGGCCAAAGCCGCGCAGGCGGAGCTCTGAACCCTCTCGTTCCCGTCGGAGAATTATCCATCTTGTATTCTTAAGGAGGTTTTTCATATGTCTGAAGCAAAAGTACTGGTGGAGCGCCCCGCGGATCAGCCCGGCGCCCTGTATCTCACCATCAGCAACCCGGACGCCATGAACAGTTTCACCGTCGAGATGCGGCAGACGATCCTGGAGGCCGTTCTGGCCGTGCAGGACGATCCCACCTGCCGCGTGATCGTTCTGCGGGGCGACGGCGAGCGCAGCTTCTCCGCCGGCCTGTCCATGGAGATGCTGGATGACATCCGGACCACCGACGACCGCATCGTGCAGTGGAAGGTAGGCAAGGAGATCCGCGACGCGCTGTACGCCAGCGACAAGATCATCGTGGCCGCCGTCAAGGGCGCCTGCGCCGGAGCCGGCTTCGAGTTCGCCATGTGCTGCGACCTCGTCTACTGCGCCGACAACGCGAAGTTCGTCCTGCCCGAGTTCAACATCGGCCTGGTGCCCGGCTGCGGCGGCGCCATGACCCTGCACAAGCACATCCCCTATCACCGCTTCATGGAGCTGATCCTGTTCTGCGAGCGGATGAAGCCCGAGGAGGCCCAGAAATGGGGCTTTGTGAACAAGGTCTTCCCCCTGTCGGAGTTCGACGGCGAGATCAAGGCCCTGGTGGACCAGCTCTGCGCGAAGGCTCCCCTGGCCGTGAAGGGCCTGAAGCAGCAGCTGCGCATCCAGCGCAATTTCGGGGACGAGGCCGCTTATCTGAAAGAGTACGACCTGAGCATGTCCCTGATGGATTCCAACGATTTCCGCAACGCGGTCAAGGCCTTCCGCGCCAAGGAAAAGCCCGTATTCAACGGCGACTGACGCCGCGGGCACGGCCCCGCCGTTCCCCTTCGGCATTCCCGCCCGGACGCCCGTTTCCCGAACCGGCGTCCGGGCGTTCTCATGCGGAGGCTCCGGCGGGGTCCGAAGAAAGAATGCTGGTATTTTCGCGCTCCCGCGTGTATACTTGGCATATCCCCAACACAGGAGGTCTGTATGAAAAGGACCATTTATCTTATCGACTATGAGAATGTGCACGAAGCCGGACTGCAGGGCATGGAGTCCTGCCCGGCCGGATGCGCCATCCATCTGTTCTATTCCCAGAACGCCAACCGTCTGAGTCTGGACCTGCTCCGCGGTCTCAAGGCCGCGTTCTTCGTCCACAAGGTACAGCCCGGGCGTCAGTCGCTGGACATGCAGCTGGTCAGCTATCTCGGTTTCCTTATCGGCACGGAAGGGCCCGACTGCCGGTACGTGATCGTAAGCAAGGACCGGGATTTTGCCAACACTCCCCAGTTCTGGCAGTCGGAGGCCGGCATCGAGGTCGTCCGGCAGTCCACGCTGGACGGGCTTGAGCCCCGGACGCCCGCCGCCGCGCCGGCAAAGCGAACGTCCCGCAGCACACGGACGGCTTCCCGTACGGCCTCCCCCGCTCCCGCCGCGGAGACGCCCGCGGAACCGGAGGAGGCTCCGAAAACGGAAGCTCTCGCGAAGGCTCCCGTCTCCGCTCTGGCGCCTGCCCCCGCGCCCGTCCCTGCTCCCGCTCCCGCACCTGCTGCCGAAGAAGTTCCGGACGCCGGGGAAACGCCGGCCCCTGCGGAAGCGCAGGCGCCGGAGGCCGTTCCCGCGGAGGCGCCCAGGCCCTCCGGGCAGAGCCGGCAGCAGCGCAGGACCGCTTCCAGGCAGGCTCCCGCCCAGCCGGACAGAAAGACCAGGCTGAACAACCGCCTGATGCAGGTGCTGAGCGAGAACCAGGTCGACAACGCCACTACCATGAAAGCCGTGGCCGTCACCATCGGCCACTATTCGGACAAGAACATCAAGCAGATGACGTACCGTTCCATCATCAAGGAATTCGGCCAGAAGCGCGGACTGGAGCTGTACAACCTGATCAAGCCCGTGCTGGAAGCGGACGCCAGACAGAAATGAGCGCGGTGCACAAGGAGGCGGCGTGACATGGATCGACGGACCGTTACCACCCTTTGCTATCTGGAGCGGGACGGCCGCTGGCTGATGCTTCATCGCACAAAAAAGGAAAACGACATCAACAGGGACAAATACATCGGCGTCGGCGGCCATCTGGAACACGGGGAATCCCCCGAGGACTGCGTCCGCCGGGAGATCCTGGAGGAGACCGGCCTGCAGGGCGGTTCGCTCCGCCTGCGCGGCCTGCTCACCTTCGTCATCGACGACATCGACGAACTCAGCTTCCTGTATACCGGAGAGGGCTTCTCCGGCGAACCGCGGGAATGCGACGAGGGCGAGCTGGTCTGGATCGACCGCGCCGGGGTTTACGGCCTTCCTCTCTGGGAGGGAGACCGTCTGTTCCTCCGCCTGCTGGAGGAGGAACGTCCCTTTTTCTCCCTGAAGCTGGTCTATGTGCGTGACCGGCTGGTCTCCGCCGCACTGGACGGCGAGCCGCTGCCCCTGCCGGCCGGGTAGGACATTCAATATCTTTGTTTACAGGAGATTTCATAACATGAGACCGTCAGAGGAATTACTTAGAAAATATGCGGAGCTGATCGTGTGTACCGGGGCCAACGTGCAGCCCGGACAGAAGGTCCTGCTCTACGCCTCCGTGGAGGAGCACGCCTTCGCGTGCCTCGTGGCGGAGGCCTGCTACCGGGCAGGTGCCAGCCGCGTCAGCATGGAGTGGTCATGCGACGGTACGGCCCGGCTGAACTACATCTGGGCGGATACCGAGGAACTGAGCCGGGTCTATCCATGGGAGGAAGCAAAGCTCAGGCAGATGACGGAGGATCTTCCCTGCCGCATTTACATCGAATCCGACGATCCGGACGCACTGGCCGGCATCTCCCCCGAGAAACTCAGCGCCGTATCCCGGGCCAGAGGAAAAGTCATCAAGCCCTACCGCAACGCCATCGACGGACGGCATCAGTGGGTCATTGCAGCGCTTCCCTCCCCCCGCTGGGCGCAAAAGTGCTTTCCGGAACTGACGGAGGACGAGGCCATGGACAGGCTGTGGGACGCGGTGCTGACCACCGTCAGGGTAACGGAGGACAACGACCCCGTCGCCGTCTGGAAGGAACACACCGACGATATGACCCGGCGGGCCGGCTGGCTCAACAGCCAGGGCTTCGTCTCCCTGGAGTACCGCAGCGCCAACGGAACGGATTTCACCGTTGGCCTGATCCCCGGCGCCCGCTGGGAGGGAGCCGGCGCCACGAACAATGAAAACGGCGCGTGGTACGTTCCCAACATGCCCACCGAGGAGGTCTTCACCTCACCGAAGGCGGGCGTGTGCGAGGGCACGCTGGTAGCCACAAAGCCTTTGAGCTGGAACGGCCAGCTGATCGACGGGTTCTCCGTCACGTTCGCGGACGGAAAGGCCGTCTCCTGCCGTGCGGAGAAAGGGCAGGATCTGCTTGAGCAGATGATCGCCATGGACGAGACGTCCTGCATGCTGGGCGAGGTGGCGCTCGTACCCAAGGAGAGCCCCGTCAACCGGTGCGGCTTCCTGTTCAACAACACCCTGTTCGACGAGAACGCGTGCTGCCACGTGGCGCTGGGCATGGGATTCAAGGAGGTCCTCCCCGGCGGGGACGGCATGACGGCCGAACAGGCCCAGGCCATGGGCGTCAACGACTCCGTGATCCACGTGGACTTCATGGTCGGCTCCGACGACCTTTCCATTACGGGCGTACGGGCCGACGGGTCCCGGGCCGCAATCTTTACCGACGGCACATGGGCCGAAGCATAAACGGAGAATCATCAGATTTCAGATAAAGGAGACAGAAACATGAGCAGAAAACTTGTCGTATATTTTTCCGCCGAACGGGGAAAGACCGCCCGCCTGGCGCAGCAGGTGGCCGAAGCGGCCGGCGCTGACATCAGCGAGATCCGTCCCACCGTCCCCTACACGGCCGACGACCTTTACTGGCCGAATTTCAAGTGCCGCAGCGTCGTGGAGATGCATACCCCCGGCTTCTTTCAGGAGATGCTCCCCATGGATGTGGACGTGATGGGCTACGACGTCATCTTCGTCGGTTTCCCCGTCTGGTGCGAAACGGCGCCCACCATCATCCGCACCTTCCTGAAGAGCTACGACCTGAAGGGCAAGACCGTCATCCCCTTCTGCACCTCCGGCGGCGGCTCCCCCGGAGAGGCGAACGCCGACTTCAGAAAGTACGCCCCCGGCGCCGATCTGCGCTCCTACGCGCTTCTCAACCGCGCCACCCCCGCCAGGATCTCCGCCTGGCTCGACACCCTCGGACTGGACTGAGCGTCTGTCATATTGATCAAAAACAGGCCCCGCGGACCCGGAATCTTCCCTTACGGAAGGTCTCCGGCCCGCGGGGTTTTCCCGCAAACGTTTACAATTCATTCAAAAACTGTCTCTAATTCCGTCACAATTCTCCCCTATAATCCAAACCGTGATCATCCAATCCATGATCATCGAAAAAACAGGATTTACCGATACCTCTTTTTTCGAATATACTCTCTCCTCTCTCTTTTTTCTCTCTGAAAACCGGCGCTGCCCGTTGGGCAGCGCCGGTTTTACTTGCTTTCCCTTACGGTCCTTCCTCTTCCCACTCCGGCAGCAGATCGGAGGCGCGGTCGTCGTCCAGCTGCTGCACGTTTCTGAGCTTTCTGGCGATGGCCCGGGTCCGCCGGCCCATCAGGTCCTCCAGATCGCTGGAGGTCTGGTTCAGATGGCGCTGCATGCTGACCATCACGTCCCCGAACTTCTCGAATTCCGTCTTTACGGCTCCCAGCACCTCCCATACCTCGCCGGAGCGTTTCCGGATCGCCAGGGTCCGGAAGCCCATCTGCAGGCTGTTCAGCAGAGCCGCCATGGTGCTGGGACCGGCCACGCTGATCCGCCAGTCCCGCTGCAGTTCTTCGATCAGGCCGCTGTTCACCGCCTCCGCATACAGCCCCTCAAAGGGCAGGAACATGACGCCGAAGCCCGTGGTATAAGGCACCTCAACGTATTTTTCATGGATGTCCCTGGCCTCCGCCCGCAGTACATTCATCAGGGCCTTTCTGGCTTCTGTCTCCGCATTCCGGTCTCCGCTTTCCCTGGCCTCCGCCAGCTGCGCGTAGCGCTCCCCGGGGAATTTGGCGTCGATGGGAAGGTAGACCGTGCCGTCCCGGCCGGGCAGGCGGACGGCGTACTCCACCCGCTCCGCGCTTCCCGGGACGGTCGCCACGTTGGTGTCGTACTGCTCCGGGGAAAGGATCTCCTCGAGGATGGCTCCCAGCTGCACCTCCCCCAGGATCCCGCGGGTCTTGACGCCGGCAAGCACCTTCTTCAGACCGCCCACGTCCTCCGCCAGCGTCTGCATCTCCCCGAGGCCCCGGTATACCTGCTCCAGCTGTTCGCTGACCGTCCGGAAAGACTCCGTGATCCTCTTTTCCAGCGTGGTCTGGAGCTTTTCGTCCACGGTACCGCGGATCTCGTCCAGTTTCCTCCCGGTCTCCTCCCGAAGGGACCGCACTCCCTGCTCCAGCGCCGTCTGCATGACCGCCAGCCGTTCTCTGACCGTCTCGTTCAGCTGCCGCTGGTCCTCCGTCAGTTCCCTGTCCATGCGGTCGATCTGGCCGGTCAGACCGTCCCTCAGCTTCTCCACGACCGCCGTCTGCCCCTTCAGCAGGACGCCGGTGCGTTCCTCGAAGGAACGCAGGCCCTCCGCCTGATAGTCCGCTGCTCTCTGCTGCCCTCTCTCCAGCGTCCGCCCGACCTGTGTCAGCGCCAGCATCCCGCTCTCCGTCATATCCTTCACGCTGCCGCCCAGTTCTCCCATGCTGCGGGCGACCGCGGCATGCACCTCGTCGCCGATCCTTCTTTTCTGCCCCAGCAGCAGTACGGTCAGCAGCGCGGCGCACAGCGCCGTCATCGCCAGTACAACGTAGATCATTCCGATCCCTCCGCTTTTCAAAGGATTCCCGGGAAGGGGCTTCCGACCCCATACTTTCCCAGTTTACCTCATCATACCCCCTCATCTGTCCGATCTGCGGGACAGTTTCCACCTTATTACATTTTCTTGATTGAGTACTTGCTCAACCGTTCACTTTATGATATACTGCTGTCATCACCCTTACATGATACGAAAGGTATTCTTCCCATGTCACAGAAAAAGACCCTCGACCTCAGCCAGGGCACGATCTGGAAGGTCCTTCTCACGTTCATCCTTCCCATTCTGGCGGGAAGCCTGATCCAGCAGCTGTATACCGCCGTGGACGCGGTCATCGTCGGCCGGTTCGCCGGGAAGGAAGGCCTGGCCGCCATCGACTCCGTCTACACGATGTTCAAGTTCCCTCTGAATTTCCTCGCCGGCCTGTCTGCCGGAGCCACGATCGTGATCTCCCGGCTGTTCGGATCGAAGGTCGAGGGGGAACTGTCCCTCGCCGTGCGCACCGCCTTTACCATCGGACTCGTCCTCGGTATCCTGTTCTCCGTGATCGGCTGCCTGGCCGCCCCGGCGCTTCTTGAGATCATGTCCGTGCCGGAGGAGATCCGGCCCATGACGCTGGCCTACGTGCGCATCTATTTCGGAGGCCTGTGGACCATGACGATGTACAATATGCTCGCGGGCATCCTGAGGGCCTTCGGGAATTCCCGCAGCCCCCTCTACATTCTGATCGTCTGCTGCGTGCTCAACATCGCGGGCGACCTCGTACTGGTCGGTCTTCTGCATACCGGAGCCGCCGGCGCCGCCGCGGCTACCGTGTTCGCCCAGCTGGTCAGCGTCATTCTCGCCATGCGTTCCCTTGTCCGCACCTGCCCCGGCGAAGGACCTCTGTTCCGCGTCTCCTTCAACCGGGATCATATGAAGCGGATGCTCCTCGTCGGACTCCCACTGGCCCTGCAGAGCATCCTGTTTCCTGTGGCGAACTCCATCGTCCACGCCAGCATCAACCGCATGGGCACGGACGCCATCGCCGCCTGGGCCGTATGCGGGAAACTGGATATGCTGATCTGGCTGGTAGCGGACAGCATGTCGCCCGCCCTGTCCACCTATACCTCGCAGAATCTGGGCGCCGGACGGAAGGACCGGATCCTGCGGGGCACAATGATCGGAGCCGCACTCTCCATAGGGACCGTCGCGCTGATCAGCCTGGCCCTCTTCCTGATCCCCGGGCCTCTGGGAAAGCTGTTTCTGGCTCCGGCCGACCATGCCGCCCTGACTCCCATGATCGTCCGCTTCATGCGGATGATGGCGCCGTTCTATGTTTTCTACGCCCTTCATGAGGCGATGTCAGGCTCCTGCTGCGGCACGGGCGACACCCTGCGTCCTATGATCCTCACGCTCACCTGCACCTGCCTGCTCCGCGTGGCGGGCGTCTTCCTGATCCTCCCCGGGATCGGCACCATGGAATGCATCATATGGATCTACGTGGCTTCCTGGATCGCCGCCGGCATCGCGTTCCTCTGCATGTTCATTTACCGCATGCGGCATCTGGACGTTCCCTCCTCCCTTCCCGCACCGGAGAAGTGATCCTTCCGTCCCGCATCTCTCCGGCAGCAAGCGGATTTTTATTCAGTTTCTCCCTTAAAATATGCAGGCGGATTCTTTACACGGCCCCTCTCCTGTGGTAAACTTTATGGGTATTTCGTATACTCTACCAAACCGAAAAGAGGAGATCAGCATGAAAAAAGTGATCGCTCTGCTGCTGGCGGCCCTGATGATCGTCGCCCTGTGCGCCTGCGGCAGCGCAAAGAAGGAAGAGACCCCGGCTCCCGCCGACGACGCCCCCTTCGTGTTCAAGCACGGATTTGATCTGGACTATCCTCCCTATACCTATCTCGGGGACGACGGCAAGTATACCGGATTCGACGTGGAACTCTGCCAGGCCGTCTGCAAGTATTACGGGTGGACCTATGAGCCCGTCCCCGTGAACTGGGATGCCAAGGACGCCGAACTGAATTCCGGCTCCTGCGACTGCATCTGGTCCGGCTTCACCATCAACGGCAGGGAGGACGAGTACGTCTGGTCCCTCGCCTACTCCGACAATACGCAGATGATCATGGTCGCCGACAGCAGCGACATCAAGTCCCTGTCCGATCTGGCCGGCAAGGTCGTCGGCGTCCAGACCGCCACCAGCGCCTACGATCTTCTTCAGGATCACGAGGAGGGCCAGGGCGAGCTTGCGGATTCCTTCGCCGACCTGAAGGTCTTCGAGACCTACACCATCGCGTTCAACGATCTGCAGGCGGGCGCCATCGACGCCATCGCCATCGACGTCACAAGCGGCAACTATCTGATGTCCAATGTATCCGGCTACCACTTCCTCGACGAGGTCCTCGGTTCCGAACAGTACGGCATCGGCTTCCGCCTGACCGATCAGGAACTCTGCGACAAGGTCAACGCCGCCCTGCTGGCTCTGGTCGGCGACGGCACCTACGACGCCATCGGGCAGAAGTATCCCGATATCTACGATTTCCTCTGCCTGAAGTAAGCAATCCTACAAAAAGGCTGCTGCGTCCCGCAACAGCCTTCTTTTTTTACAGGTCGTGATCATATGACGATTCAGCAGATGCTGGCCGCCATGCTTCCGGGCATGGGCCGCTCCTTTGCCATCTTTTTCCTCACCCTGTTCGGCTCCCTGATCCTGGGCGTTCTGGTGGCGCTCGTGCGCAAATCCCGTTTCGCCGTGGTGAGAGGCGTCATCAAGGTATATATCGACATCATGCGCGGAACCCCGCTGATGCTCCAGCTCCTGGTCTGGTATTTCGGCCCGTACTACCTGTTCGGATGGTCCATCAAGGGCTGGCGTTTCCCCGCCATCATCCTGGGTTTCGTCCTGAACTATGCCGCGTATTTCTGCGAGATCTACCGTTCCGGCATCGAATCGATGCCTGTGGGACAGTATGAGGCGGCCGACGTGCTGGGCTACACCCGCAGCCAGACCTTCCTCAAGATCATTTTTCCCCAGGTGTTCAAGCGCATCCTCCCGGCCGTGACCAACGAGGTCATCACGCTGGTGAAGGATACATCCCTCGCCTTCACGCTCGCGTATTCGGAACTCTTTTCCATCGCCAAGCAGATCTCCGCCGCGAAGACCAGCTTCATGCCCTTCGTCATCGCCGGCGTCTTCTATTTCGTGGCCAACTACCTGGTCACCTTCGGTATGGAACGGCTGGAGAAGGCCTTCAGCTATTACAAGTAGGGGGGATCGCCATGGTACTGGAAATGAATCACATTCAGAAGGCCTTCGGTGATCTGAAGGTCCTGGAAGACATCTCCCTGTGCGTCGACAAAGGCGAGGTCGTGAGCGTCATCGGCCCTTCCGGAAGCGGAAAGAGCACTCTGCTGCGCTGCGCCACTTTCCTCGAGACCATCGACAGCGGAGAGATCCTGTTCGACGGGGAGACCGCCGCCTCCACACCGGTGGGTCATGACAGAGCCGTCTACGCGGGAAAAGCCGAGATCCGGCGGATGAAAGGCCTGTTCGGTCTGGTATTCCAGCAGTTCAACCTGTTCCCCCATTACGACGTTCTGAAAAACGTTACGGACGCTCCTGTCACGGTCCAGAAGCGGGACCGGGCGGAGGCGGAGGAGACCGCCATGGCCCTCCTTCGCAAAATGGGGCTGGAGGGAAAGGAACACGCCTACCCCTACCAGCTGTCCGGCGGACAGCAGCAGCGCGTCGCCATCGCGCGTGCGCTGGCAGGAAAGCCGGACATCCTGTTCTTCGATGAACCCACCTCCGCGCTGGATCCCGAACTGACCGGAGAGGTCCTCCGGGTCATCCGGGAACTGGCCGAGGAAAACATGACCATGGTGATCGTCACCCACGAGATGCCCTTCGCCAGGGCGGTCAGCGACCGCGTGATCTTCATGAGCGGCGGAGTGATCGTCGAGGAGGGCGCTCCGGAGGTCGTGCTGGGTAATCCTTCCCACGAACGGACCCGTCAGTTCCTGAAAAACTACAGTCAGTGAGGCCGGTCCGATGACAGAGTACTGGCTTTTCGATCCCTCCGGGAACGTCACCGCGCTGATCCCGCTGCCGGAAGGCGGCGCCTGCGATCCGGCCGTTGCCGGGGCCGTCATGCGGGCGGAGCCCTCCTGCGAGCAGGCAGGCTTCGTGCTTCCCGGCTCCGCGCGCTGCGACGCGCGTCTGCAGATGGCCGGCGGGGAATTCTGCGGAAACGCTTCCCTGTGCACGGCCGCCATGACCGCCGTCAGGACCGGCATCCCCGTGGGGGATTCTGTCCGCCTGAGCATCGCTGTCTCCGGCGCCGCCGATCCGGTCGGCGTCACGCTGGACCGGAT
>JAEEGL010000115.1_pt1 | contig 39081 bp, 41 predicted proteins | sample 9134231 | NCBI WGS metagenome assembly JAEEGL01 (sample SAMN16246548, study PRJNA631951) | gut metagenome | biome: gut microbiome; feature: rumen; material: fiber-attached | host: Bos | place: Iran: Karaj | collected 2018-10 | reverse complement strand
TCTCCTGCACGGCAGGGGCCGCTTCTTTCACCGTGACGGTATATGCTACGCCTCCGATGGTCAGCACCTGCGGCTGCTTATAATCCAGAGCTCCGTCTTCGTTGTAATTCTCCGGTGTTACGCTGATTCCGACCGGCGTGATGTTCAGCGTCATCGCCATCACATCATCCATCGTCACATTCTCGGGCAGGGTGACGGTGATCGTATGGGCTTCCTTGTCGATCACGCCGTCCACATTCGTCCCGATCATTCCGATGCTCGGAGCCAGCATCGTCATGATGAAGCTCTCCAGCTCCTGTACCGCAGGGGCCGCTTCCTGCACCGTGACGGTATACGCTACGCCTCCGATGGTCAGCACCTGCGGCTGCTTATAATCCAGAGCTCCGTCTTCGTTGTAATTCTCCGGTGTTACGCTGATTCCGACCGGCGTGATGTTCGGCGTCATCGCCATCACATCATCCATCGTCACATTCTCGGGCAGGGTAACGGTGATCGTATGGGCTTCCTTGTCGATCACGCCGTCCACATTCGTCCCGATCATTCCGACGCTGGGGGCCAGCATCGTCATGATGAAGCTCTCCAGCTCCTGCACGGCAGGGGCCGCCGTGGTAGGAACAGCCGCTAAAATATTAATGACGAGCAGAAATACAAGGCATATGCTAATAGACTTACGAATTCTTAAACTCATACTAATCACCTCACCTAGTTACCCACCGGGAGCATAGAAACTCCCGGTGGGTAACTACACTTTGTTCTTTTAGTTCGCGGGATCAATCGCGGCCGCAAGATCCGCTATTTCCCCATCGTTATTCATACCAGCCACAGTATACGTCCAGATGATATGCTCGCCTTCGGTGAGGTAGTACGATATCGCACTAACCGCTGGCATGTAATAATATGGGGTTGTGCTCGTAGCCCGCACATAACACCAACCGGACTGATCGCCACAGGACAGCTCACCAAGCCCATCCATAAATTTCAGATAGGTGCAGACTGTACCTCCTGTACCTGTAGTGCTTCCAGTCCCAGAAAGAGTAATGCCACACTGGGATGCCATTGCGTAAATAGCATCCATGGCGGTTGAACCGGCAGGCAAGTTGAGTGTAACAATGGTAGTCATTTTGCCAATGTCATTGAAACCGCCGACATTTTCGCTGAGATCATCATAGTTTGCTGATACAGTAGCATCAGAATGACTGTTAAGCCACTGTTTGGCATTGTAGCAGTTGATCTCTATTGACACGTTGACAGAGGCTGAATCGACGATAGAAATCTGAAACGACCGCTGCAGAACGCCACTATTGTTTTTAAGATCAAGGGTATAGTGGCCGTTCTTCATAAGGTACGTCGTATAGGAAGTGCTGTTCGTCGCATACATATCGTCAATGTAAATCTTGTAGCCATGAGGGTTCCCGAAGGTTACGCTTGCATAGTAGCTGTTGCTTGTTTTAATGCAATAAGTATAGACTGTAGTTGTAGGATACGATACGCCGCCAGTTTCCCCTCCATCTACAGTGACAGCCTGATAGGAAACAGTGTTCCCACTAGAGGTAACTGACAGCATGGAAGTGTCTTGGGTTGTAGAGACCGTCGTGGCAGCAAAGGCCGCCGTGCTCAGGGCGAAAAACATCGCCAGGGCCATGATAATCGCAAAGACCTTTTTCAGATGTTTCATTGGAAACTCCTTTCTAAACTCAGGTGCTTATCACGAACAAGGGTATACGCTGAATGACGCGTTGCTGGGACACATTGGGCCGCACGTTCCCTTTTCTGTGCCGACATCATCTCCTTGTGGCTGTTTTCCTTGATTCCTCAAAGCGCAGGACTGCAAAACCGTTGCCGCAGCTACGGGGAAGCTTTGCAGCCCGCTCCTGAAACGATCAAAGAAGCCGGCAATAATACTCTGTTGTGTTGCTTTTTACGAGTGATTGCTTTTCGGCCACTCCTGGGTTCATACCGTGCTGGCCGGGCGCGGCATGGCATCCGCCGGTGCTTCTCGCCGTTCATTCGGTCAGGTTCAGTTGGGCATTGTTTGATCGCGGTTATATGCACTTTGTGTGTCGTGCTGCGATCTCAGCCTGATTTCCACATCCCCCGGTCGGATGAACGCCGTGAATTCCTGACTTCCGCAGTCGGGCCGGTCCCTCTCTTTCGCGTATTGCTGCAACTGCCAAACCTTGTGCCGCATTGCAGGGGAGCCGCTTCCGAGGTCACCGGCTATTTCACTTGCACACGGCCCATGAGGGCCGAGGCAACTTTATTGTCCGTTGTTATGTGCAATTCTTCCTGTTTCTGTCTCTCCGCCTTTTCCTGCTGATTTTTCGCTTTCAGGGCCCGGCGCTCCCGGGCGAACTGTTCCGCGATCTGCTCCTTCAGGTTCTGTCGGACGATCTCGCCCCTGGTTTTGCCCACAGGCGGATACCCAAGGCGCCGGGCCAGCATCCGCCAGTCTCCAAGGCGTTGCTGGAGGTATTCTCCGCCCGGAAGCTCCAGAGGGTGGGGCATCCGGTGGAGTTCCCGGGCCCTTTGCCGGACGCAGGCGATCAGCTGGTCATCCGTGTCTTCGGCGTGGTCCCGGAGGAAGTCCCGCTCCCGCTGCTCCAGGTAGGCCGTGAGCCGCATCTGGATCTGCCGCTCCCGCCAGGCGTCCACGTCCATGTTCCGGGCCTGGTTCCAGTTGATGCGCCGCCGCTTCTTATTAGACATACCATTCCCCCGCAGTACGGAATGGCTGCCAGGATCGCGCTGACCGCCGGGCAGCAAAAAGCCGCCGTTCCTTTTCTTTTCGGAACAGCGGACGTGCAAATCTTCCGGCAGGCCGTCCTTCTCTGGATTCTGGATGGTCCCTGCCTGGAAATACAACGAGGTTTTCCGCCCGCTGCTCTCCTTCTTCTCACCGTTTGTGTAAGTCTTCTGACTCGCGTTTCAGGGTTTCCCCAACGTCCGCATCCTACCTTCTCAGGTTTCCCCAATGACGGCTATTCGCCCAGCAGCTTGGCGCTGCCTCGGATGGGCCTCACGCATACAGCACCGGTCGTACAGGGGATTCTCACCCCATTCATTCTAGCCGACTCCTTGCCCTTCCGGGCCTTTGCGGAACACGGCTGCACCACGGTGATGCAGTATTAACTTTTTATTAAATCATTACGCTGGTTTTTCCTGTATAATGAGGCTGGCAGCCGGAAACGCTATTTACGACTTGAATCAGCCCTTGCGCCCGATGCGGGAGAATCTTTCATAAAGTGCGCCCCTTTGTGAAAGAGATTCTTCGTGTAAAAGCTTCACTCCCACAATCAGCATAGCACAAAAACGGCGGATGTCAAGCCAAAATCCACGGAGAACCCTCCGCCTTCGGGTATGCAGTTGCTGGTATTCCGGGGAATTTGCGTTGAAATACTGCTTGATGATCGAACCCAAAACCAAAGACAGTATGAAATAGCCGTCTGAATCATGGTCAACAGAAAGGAGGGGGATGTCCCCAACATGGCACGGAAAGGCGAAAACATCTACAAACGAAAGGACGGACGCTGGGAGGGCCGCTATATCGTCGGCAGGAAACCCAACGGGCAGGCCCGGTACGCATCCGTCTACGGCAAGGGTTATCAGGAAACCAAAGAGAAGCTGGAAAAGCGCAAAGGAGACCGTTTCCGAGCTCTGCCTCGATGTCAGCTCACAGTGAAGCTCATGCTGGAGATCTGGCTGTCCCAGCGTGCGGCAGACATCAAGGAGTCCACCTATCAACGGTATACGCTTCTGATCCAGATGCACATTCTGCCCTACCTGGGCAATGTCCGCATTCACTGTCTGACGGCAGAAATACTCTCAGCCTATATCAAGGAGCTGCAGAAAAGCGGACGGCTGGACAGGCGCGGCGGCCTCTCCCCGAAAACTGTAAGCGATGTGGTTTGCGTTCTGAAATCTGCCCTGAAGCTCGTCGGAAGGAAATATGCCGTCAACGGGGACCTGTTCGATGTGAAAGCGCCCACGGTTCGCACCAAACGGGTGGAAACCCTGGGAGACCGGGAGTGCGAGGTGCTGACGCAGAGCGTTCTGGCCAAGCCTGATCTTTCCGGCGCCGCCTACCTCCTGGCCTTGAACACCGGCCTCCGGCTGGGGGAGGTCTGCGGCCTGAAGTGGTCGGATATTTCCTTTGGAAAGCAGACCTTGACCGTAAATCGCACGGTCCTCCGCATCAAAACCGGACTGAGGACGCAGTTGACGGTGCAGACGCCGAAAACGGAAGCCTCGGTGCGGGAGGTCCCTTTGACGCCGCAAATGCTTTCCCTTCTGGTGGAGCTGCGCAACGGAGTATCTGAGGACGCCTATGTCCTTACCGGAAGGCGTGTCCCCATGGAGCCTCGGACCTTACAGTACCGCTTCCAGGCGTTTATGAAGTACCACGGATTGAAGGGCCGCCATCATTTCCACAGCCTCCGGCACACCTTTGCCACCCGGTCCATCGAGCACGGTTTCGATGCCAAGAGCCTCAGCGAGATGCTCGGGCATAAGAGCGTAAAGACCACCTTGCAGCTCTATGTTCACCCCACCATGCTGCATAAGCGGCGGATCGCGGAGGCGGTCTCCTCCTTCCTTCCCAGGGCGGTGTAGCGATGATCCGCCGTCAGGATCGTGGTCCGTTTCGGAGAAAACGTCGCATGGAGACAGGACAAAAGCGCGGAATTTCACAAAGGGGCGCACTTTATGAAATGCGGCGGGATACGTTCCTTTTATCCCCTCATCATATAAGTTCCATCAGAAGCCTCAATTGTGACGCCTCCCCGAAAAGACAATTACGCTGCTTTGCTAAGAAAGCAGGAAGGAGTTGCCGGGTATCATACGGAAAAATCGTCTGCCACTCCGAAGCCCGCCCATTCGGTGTTTTCAGCGGCAAAAAGAAAGACCTGGCAAAACAGCAAGCCAGAATAAACCAAGGACAGTCGTGAACCGCGAGATGACCGCCTGGCATCTCTATCACGACTGTCCTTTTCTTTTGTTTTTCGCAAAGTATTCCGTTCTGCGAAGTGCATTTCGGATAAGAAAATTAGCCTAAGTATAGTGAGAAATGCCGGTGAAGTCAACCGCAATGTGCCATCAGATGACAGTATCGGCCTTGATCTCAAAACGGTATGGTAACGATAAGCGCAGTATATGTTGGTTTTACAACACGAGTCATCCTGCGGGAAAAATCACCCGTCAAAAATTTGGTCAGGAGGAAAGGGATTCAACGTATGGCAAAACGAGGGGAAAACATCTATCACCGGGCAGACGGACGCTGGGAAGGGCGGTACGCCGCCGGAGTGAAACCATCGGGAAAAACGAAGTACGCATCGGTCTACGGGAAAACCTACGGCGAGGTCAAGGTAAAACTGGAAAAGAGGAAGGGGGAGCGTTTCCGCGCTCTCCCGATTTGTTCTCTGACGGTCAAGCTGATGATGGAGACATGGCTCTCCCTTCGGGCCACGGAGATTAAGGAATCCTCATACCAAAGGTACTGGATGCTAATAGACAAGCATATCGTCCCCAGGCTGGGAAGTGTCCGGGTCAACGCATTAACGGCCAAGATCCTTTCGGATTTCATCGCGGAGCTGCAGAGGAACGGCCGGCGGGACGGCAAGGGCGGACTATCAGTAAAGACAATCAGCGATATCCTTTGCATCCTGCGTTCCGCCCTCCGGCTGGCGGGAAGGAAGTATGCCGTCAACGAGGAATGTCTCATGGATGTGAAAGCGCCCACGCCGCGAAACAAACCTCTGGATTCCATGAGCGAACAGGAATGCCGGGAGCTGACCCATGCGGCCATGGCTGCGCAGGACCTCTCCGGGGCCGCTTATCTCCTGGGCCTGAATTATGGCCTGCGGATCGGCGAGGTCTGCGGCTTGAAGTGGTGCGATATTGACCTCACCAAGAGGGAACTCACCGTCAACCGGACGGTCCTGCGGATCAAGAGCGGGTCCCGGACCCAGGTTGTGGTCCAGACGCCCAAGACGGAAAGCTCCGTCAGGGTGATCCCGTTGACGGCTGAAATGCTCTTGCTGCTTTCCGGCCTCCGCAATACAAAGCATGACGACGCCTTTGTCCTGTCCGGCAGCCGCACCAGGCCGTTGGAGCCCAGGGCCTTGCAGTACCGTTTCCGGGTATTTCAGGAACGGAACGGGCTGGAACGCCGGAATTATCACATCCTCCGGCATACCTTCGCCACCCGGAGCATTGAACGGGGCTACGATCCCAAGGCCCTCAGCGAACTCCTCGGCCACAAGAATGTGAAGACGACGCTCCAGCTCTATGTCCATCCGACCATGCAGCACAAGCGGCGGATGATCGAGGATCTGTCCACCATGCTCCCCATGGCGGTGTGAGAAAATAAACCGTCAAAAATACCGTCTTGAATGAGCCGGAATCCCTTGCTGTGCAACGGGTCCGGCGTTTATTCACGCAGAACGGAATACTTTGCGATATGATTCGGTCCTGCTCGCCCATGGCAGACTGTTTTGTTATATCCCACAGCCGGAAATACAAGGCTGTATCCAATATTGGATTACGCTTTCTTCCTCCCCTTGTATCATCGTGAGCCGTGTATCCCAGCTCCCATTGCGTCCAGGGGTATCTCCGCTTACATACGATAGAAAAAGTCAATAGAGAGGTGACGATCTTGCAGGACGAAGAGAGAAAGCAGCAGTCGGACATCCAAGCGATCCTAACGGAAACATACAACAAATGCGCCAAGTATATGATCGAATTTGCGCGGCGGTCCGGGTTCAGCAAGGACGTGGCAGAGGACATCGTACAGGACGCATTCCTTCAGGCCATGCAGAAGCCGGAGGTGTTGTTGGTCTGTGAAAACCGCGAGGCATGGATGTTCGAGATCCTGAAAAACTACATGGGCCATTATTTCCGCGATGCGAAGTATCTGCGGCGCTTGCAGCAGGAAATGCAGCCGCTGATCAATGAAATGACGGAGGATCAGCTTGCCGTGCTGACCCTCTATAAAGGCATGGTCGATGATGAAGACCTGGAGCTTCTGTGCAAGGCGATCCTGGACGGAAGGTCTTATGCCGAGCTGTCCGAGGAGTTCGGCCTGAAAGAGCCGACCCTGCGGAAGCGCATCCAGAGGGCCAGAGACCGCTTTCGGAAAGCGTATGGTGATGATGAATGAAAATATTTTTTATAGGGTGTCACAAATCGGGTCCCTCGTGGAACTATATAGTAGAAGGGGGTGAAAGGTGTGTCTGAAACGAAGGATACCGAAATCCGGTCCAAATATGACGATTTCACCGTTGAGGAACTGACGGAAGAACTGAAAAATGTCTTTTTCTGCTCCAGCCAGATCACGGGCAAGGAAGTGGCAGAGATAGAGCAGCTTCTGGATATTCTTCGGCAGAGGGACCCTCTGCCCGGCGATGCGGAAAGCGAAGACCTGTGGGGGCGATTCCTGGAGGTCCACGGCGATGAATTTGCCAAGCTCGGTATCCGCAATACCGAGGAGGTGGTGAAAAAGGAAGCGGAGGCTGCATCGGTCAAGCTCCCGGATGCTGCTGTGATCACGCCGGTGGAAGCGCCTGCTCCGGTTCAGGAAAGAGGATTCAGAAAGCAGCTCCACACCGCCATGATCGCCGCCGCCGTGGTCGCAGTCATGGTAATCGTCACCGTTTCTGCAAGTGCTGCGGGAATCAACATATGGGGTTGGGTGCCGGTCTGGAATGAAGGATCTTTCAGATATGTATTAGAAGACTCCGTACCGCGAGATATCCCAATTGCATTAAAACAAAATGGTGTTGATGAACTCCTTTTTCCTACTTGGCTTCCTGACGGGTTCATTCTCTATGAACAACAGGTTCATTTTGAGGAACCATTGCTTATTCATGCTGCATACTTTAACAAGGATCGGGTAGTCCTCATTTACATCCATTCTGTTCCAGATAGGGACAAATTTCTTGCTGTAGAAACAGACGATGAAAGCTTTACATCGTACTATACGAGGGATATTGAGCATAAAATCTACACAAATATGGGACAAATCGTTTGCACTTGGATTTCAGGAAACTACCATGTTAAAGTATCCGGCGACATAACAGAAGAAGAAATGAAGAAAATCATTGATTCAGTCTATGAGGTGATAGAATGAAGAAGAAAGTATTCAGAGCAGTTATCGTAATCATCATACTCACCGCTATGATTATTCCTTCAATCTATGCGGCCACAGAAGCAAGTTTATATCTATCATCGTATGATGCGTATATCACCAAGAGTGGTAATACTGTCTACGTGAATTTTGAAGTCGAAGGCACTCGAATCATGGATTATGTCGGGGTCACCGAGATTTACCTATATGAGAGGACCAGCAGTAGCGGCAGTTGGACTCTGGTGAAGACTTATTTGTATACTGATCCCAACTACGCTTCTACTATGATGGGTAGCAACACCAGCTTCAAAGCGGATAGCGTAAGCTACTCTGGCAATTCCTCCTATCAGTATATGGCTTATGTAATCTGTTATGCCGAGAAGGATGGTGGAAGTGATTCCAGAACAATTTTCGCTTGAGATTAAATAGATAAGGATTTTCTTCAAGAGAAACCGAGCGGTGCCAATAGCGCCTCTCGGTTTCCTATTATTACTTATTATGTATGCCAAAGAAAATTTGTCGACCCCTGTCACAAATCGCCTCTCTCGTGGAACTATATTATAGATAGGGATTGTTTGGGATCATCAAGCCACCGTCAGCGAATGCATGCAATAAAACCATTGATAAACTGTGATCCCCTCTGTCTTGATGTGGATTTGGAACGAGGGCAAGATGATGGAAAAGATAATAGAGGTTTTTTTGCTGACTCCTGTACAGTATGCGGAAGTTGGAGTCATTGTGCTGATCCTGGCCATTGTAGGATATTTGATCGCACGAAACGAAAGCTACCCAATCGCAAAATCCTTTAGATATATCGTCATTCCGATACTCCCCATATTTGCTCTTCTCTTTGGAGAAAACGAAGCGCATGATGTGAGAATCCACACTGTCACGGTTCTCATGCTCAGTTACTGCGTATTATCCATCATCGTACATTTGATCGGGATGGCTGTCACGAAGACCACAGACAAGAAAAAAGCGCATGAAAGCGGGAATAACGCCATTCCGATCCAGCTTCCATTGGAGGCCACATTTATGATGGATGCAAAATTTGCTGAAGCACTCCAAGCGAAGCTGGCCTCATTGAATTATGAGGATCACGCTATTTCTATGCTCACGCAGAAGTGTATTAGAGCGTTCAATGATGCCGATTCTGACGATAGGAAAGAGCTTGTTTGGAAATCCTACTTCTGTGGAATCTGTTATCATATTTCCAACCTATTCTCCTTCAATACGCGGGTACATGTACGTATCCTTTCTGATGTACATTATCAGAAATATGTTGCCACCTACGAACACGACAAAGAGTACAAAGGGAATATGACGAATATGTCATTGGAGAACAAAATGATTCAACAGTCCTATGAAAACAACTGTTCATTGGTCAAATCTCTCAATCCCAAATTCCATGAAGCGGGAAGCAACAAGAAATGGAAAGATTATCTGACATTTACTCTCGCACAGTTTGTGCATGAGGACCATCCCATATTCTCTTTTGGGATTTCCATCACGAAGAATAAAGAAGACCATGATACTCTGCTGATCCTGAACTTTTGCGAAATCGAAGCCATTATCAGCCGCCACATAGATGATTTCATTGAAAGCACGAATATCATCGAATTTGTAGATAAACGGTACTTTTCTCACGCAGAAGCAATACCCACTGCTCTCGCCTCCAGAAATAAGTAACTAATCGTTTCACTACGCATAGATTGATACAAAATCATAACGACAGGATGGGATCGTGCGGCCATGAAGTATCAGGTAGACCAGCTAGAGGTGTTTCAGGAAATGACAAAAGCAATCGACAAGGGACAAACTGCAAAGCTCAAACTGGCGGATGCTGTAGTCCGGCGAGCATTGGACGAAAACCGGCGTCAACATGTAAGGTCCAGTACCTTCATGCTGACGGATAGGGACAAGGCTCTGTTAAAGAGCCTTGCACCGTAGAAAACCCTATCGTATTGATTATCGTTAATGCTTGGCAAGCCAGGATTTTGTCCCCTGCTTGCCTTGCATTTTTCTGTCTGTCAGTGTACAATGCCGGTAGCGACAGAGAGGGAGCCAGCCCGGTGGCGGAGAAGGATATCACGCAGAAGATTCTGGAGTCCTACAATGATGTGTTTGCGGACATCGTGAACGTCCTGCTGTTTGACGGAGAGCAGGTCATCCACCCGGATGAGCTGGAGGACCAGGCTCCCCGCAGCGCGTACAAGGCAGACGGACGGGTCCGGGAGATCGAGCGGGACGTGGCGAAACGGTGGTCGAAAAACAACATCCGCATCGCCTGCATCGGCCTGGAGAATCAAATGGAGCCGGACGCAACTATGCCGCTCAGAGTCATCGGCTATGACGGAGCAGAGTACCGTGCGCAGCTGATCAATGAGAACCGTGTTTCCCCTTTGTATCCGGTGGTCACACTGGTCCTGTACTTCGGGCATAAAAGGCATTGGAACAAACCCCTGACCCTCCATGAAGCGGTAGAAATCACGGACCGATTCCGTCCCTATGTGTCGGACTACAAGATAAACCTGTTTGAGATCGCCTGGCTTGACCGGGAAAAGGTGGAGAAGTTCCAAAGCGATTTCCGCTTGGTAGCGGAGTATTTTGTGCAGAAACGCCTGAAGGATGAGGATTACCTGCCCAGCCGCACGGAAATCGACCACGTCCAGGAACTGCTGCAGCTTATCAGCGTCATGACAGGTGATGCCCGATACGAGAGTCTGTTCACCGAAAGCGAGATCGAAGGAGGCAAGATCAGTATGTGCGAAGTGTACGATAGAATTGAAGCTAAAGGCGAGGCCAGGGGCGAAGCCAAAGGTAAGGAAACAGAACGCATCTCCAATATCCGCAGTCTGATGGAAACCATGAAGTGGTCCTCGCAGCAGGCCATGGATGCGCTGCAGATTCCCGCCTCTGAGCAAAAGCAGTACGAGGCGAAGCTGTAAACGTCTTTTCCTCTGCCATAGAACCTCCGCTAGAGTGGGTCCTTCCGGTGGGTCCACTGTGGACCCACCCTGGGTTCAGGTCACGGCATACTTTGGCTACCGATGGATCACGCATAGCTCCCCCTCGGCGGGAAGCTATGCGTTTTTTCAGGGCGGCGGCCTGGGGTGTGGGAGTACCGTGTACAGGTTGGAGGTATGGCTGCCGTTCTCCCGGAAACGGTGGGTACGCTCCAGGTATCCGTTCTGCTCCAGATCGTTGAGGGCCCGCTTCACCGTGGAGCGGGAGAGGCGCAGGTCTGCGGCGATGGTCCTGATTCCCGGCCAGCACCTGCCCTGAGTGTCTCCCCGGTCACAGAGGTACATATACACGGCCTTGGCCCGGTGGCTCAGGGCCTCATCGGAATAGATGCTGCGGAACCGGCTCAACGTGTCTGGCCCCCCGGATAGATGACGTAGGTATACCGTTTGCCCGTCTCTTCCATTACCGGAGCCTCCGCGAACGGTGCCTGCGAGGACACGGCCTTCTTGCTCCGGCGCTCCGCCTTTCGGGTGATCGCGGGAGGCTTGGGCGGAGGAGGCGGAGGGGGATAGATCGCACTGATGGCCGCGATCAGGGTCTTCTTATCCGCATAGGCCACCTGGCGGGCCGCCCGCTCCGGGAGAGCATAGGGCTTCCCGAAGGTGATACCCCAGTCCAGGAACAGGCGCAGGCGGGTCTGCATGGGATGGGTCCCGGTTTTCAGCACCACGAAATGGCCCTTGGGGATGGACTTCAGCTCGTCCGCCGTCATCAGCGGGCGCTCCATCATCTGCAGGGAGCGGCTGGGGTCCTGGCTGCCCTTCGTGATGTACCCGCTCATGACCGTGCGGCTCCCCAGGGACTTGGAGAGCGTTTCAGCGGTCTTGGAGTTGGGTGCGAAGCCGCCGAAGACGGTGTCCTGGCAGTTGTCCAGCACGATCTCCGCCCCCTCTCTGCCGTAGTTCTTCTCCAGCTGGGCCAGGGCCTGGATAATGGGCACCAGGGTCAGGCCGCGGGACCGGCCAGCGGAAAAGAGCGGCAGGATGTCGAAGGGGGGCATGGTGCCCAGCTCGTCACAGTACAGAACCACCCGGTTTTTCAGCCGCCCGCCGTTTTCGTCCGCCAGGGTGAACAGCTCGCGGGAGAGGTTCTGGATCATCAGTCCCGCCATAAAATTCTTGGTGCTGTCTTCTTCCGGGAGGATCAGGAAGATTGCAGACTTCTTCGCCGCGAAGGTCTCCGCGTCCATGGAACTGTCGAAGCACAGCACCTGCTCCAGCTCGGAATCCAGGAAGGCGTTTAGGCGGGAGAGAACCGTGGACATGACGGAGGCCATGGCCTGGTCGGAGCTGTTCAGGGCTGCCCCGGCAAACCAACGGGCCTTGTGGGTATCCGGGAGCTGGTTCATCAGGATCTGAAATCCGTTCTTCTGCGGCATGACCGGATCCGGGGCCAGGAGGTCCTGCACCAGCTTGAACACGCTGACGATGTGCCGCCGCTCTGCGGACTCCTCCGTGGGAGGGAGGAACTCCGCCAGCAGGAGGACCACGGCGGTGAGGAGCCCCTCCGCCGCGTCATAGAAGTATGCGTTTTGTCCGTATTTGGAGGTGTCCCCCTCCGGGCTGACGATGGTTTTGGCCAGGATCTTGGCATACTTCTCCGCCTTCGCTCTGGCAGAGAGGTTCTCCGGCTCCCTGCGGCTCAGGTCCATGTAGCGGTTCACCAGGGTCAGCAGGTTGAATCCATCGGAGCGGGTGGGGTTGCGGAGATCAATCACCGCCACCTTGTACCCGTAATGCTCCGTGGCCACGGCTCCGTAGTTCCTGGCCAGGTCGCCCTTGGTGTCTAAGGCCAGGAAGCTCATGCCGCTGGCGCAGGCGTACTCCAGGTTCGGGTAGAGGAAGAAGGCCGTCTTGCCGATGCCGGACGCGCCGATCATCAGGCAGTGGACGTCGTCGCAGTCCACCAGGGCGGTGAGCTCGTTCTTCTTCCCCATGCTGCCCAGGATCAGGCCCTGGGCATCTTTGGGCAGCTTTTCCCCCTTGCGCCAGAGCTGGGGCTGAAAGGGCACGGGGCGGAAGGCCGTTTCGATCTCCCGCCTGGTGGCCCAGCGGGCGGTCCCGTGCTGGCCGTCCCCCACGGTACGGGACTTGATCCCGTCCAGGGTGTAGTGGTGTCCCAACAGGGTGATGAGACCCACGACCAGGGCCATGACGGATACTGCGGAAATCAGGGGCCACACATTGCCTGGCATGGTTCCTCCTTCCTCTGTTGGCATACCGCCTTCAGATCCTCGTTCCAGTCCTTCAGGGTCGAGGCGATCCGCACGGACAGTATCCCCTGACTCCGCAGCTGCTCCGCCATGCGCTCGCTGGCCTTTCGTCCCGCCTCGTCGTTGTCCAGGCAGAGATAGACCATCTCCGGCCCTGCCATTCGCTCCAGCATCTTCAGCACCGGCTGAATGGATACCCCGCAGCAGGCCGTATAGCTGTGTTCCTCCCATCCCCGCGGGTACAGGGTGATGAAGGAGAGCATATCTATGGGGGCCTCGAAGACGCAGAGGCGTCCATCGCTCCCCAGGTGGTGGAAGGTATACCGGGGATCGCCGCCCTCCACGTTGATGCGGAAGGGCTCGCCCCGGCTGTTGGTGCTACGCTTGTGGGCGTGGCGGGGGATGCCGTTCTCGTCCCTGCCCACGAAGACGCAGTTGTGGTACTCTGCGTCCTCGTAGAGCACGCCGGAGCGGACGAAGTGGGAGACCACCGCCCGGTCCAGGCAGCGTTCCTTTAGAAGATAGGCATAGACCCGGCGCATATCCCCGTTTGGTGCAGGAAGGACAAAGGGCTTGGGTTCCTCCTGTTTCTTCTCCCTGGCGGCGGGATAGACCTCTCCAGCCTCGCCCCCCAGGAGGAGACGCACGGCCTCCGGGTAACTGAGGCCGAAATGTTCCTGCACAAAGGATATGGGGCCGCCGCCCTTTTCGGCGGCGTGGTCGTACCATTCGCTGCCCCGGACCGTAACGCTGTGGTCGCTGGCAAGCCGCTTCTCCCGCCCGGAGGCGATGAGCCTTTCCCCGTTGCGGAGCAGGAACTCCTCCAAGTCCACGGCCCCGGCCCGCTGCTTTTGTTCCTCGGTGAAATGGATATAGGGCGCCATTGGTGATTCACCTCCAATTCTTTTGTTGTGCTTTTGTGCTTTTCGTGGTATACTTCGGATGTAAGGAAAGTAAGGAATGCTGACTGCAAGGAGGGACAGCAGATGGAACTGGCCAAAGTCACTTCCAAGGGACAAATCACGATCCCCATTGAAATCCGCAGGAAACTCGGGGTAAAAGAAGGCGACAAGATATTATTCGTGGAGGACCGTGGACGGATCGTGGTGATGAACTCCTCTATGGAAGCACTGCGCAAGGCGCAGGAAGACTTCGCGGGAGAGGCGGAGCGGCTTGGCCTGCAAAGCGAGCAGGATGTGGCAGACATGATCTCCGCCCTGAGAAGGGAAAGATAATATGCGGATCATGCTCGATACCAATGTTCTGCTCTCTGCGATCCTGTTCCCAGGGGAGAAGATGAACAGCATGATGCGGTGCATTTTCGAACAGCACCGGCTTGTCCTCTCATCCTTTGTGGTCGATGAACTGGCTTACGTTGTTGAGCGCAAGTTTCCAACAAAAGCGAAGACAATTGACACGCTTTTATCCAGCATGAGCTACGAGCTTGTCTATACGCCCAAGGAGATGGAGACGGGATTATTTGAAATCCGGGACGAAAAGGATTACCCGGTCCTGTACACCGCCATCAAGGAAGATGTGGATATCCTGATCACCGGCGACAAGGATTTTTCCGAGGTGGATATTGAACGCCCGGAGATCCTGACTCCATCTGAATTCATCGCACAGTACGTCCAGAGCTGAATGCTGAGCCTGCGGTAGTGTTGCCGCAGGCTTAACTCATCCGTTGTTCTTCCTCATGGTCATCCGGCTTGTGGCCCAGGGCGATGCGCTTCTCCTGGAGCTCCCTCCGCCGCTTCCGGTCGATCTGCAGGCTCCGGTGGACCGTATCCGCTGCGGTGTTCTCCCGGAAGATCCGTCCCATGTGGTGGAGCATCCGTATCACCGCCGTCCCGACGGAGGGGTCTCGGAACTCCTCCAGGTGGTCCAGGAAAAAGCGGGCATAGGGATTTCCCTGGTCGGCGGAGCGGGTCAGGTAGTCTATCGCCAGCTCCCGGTCACGGGGCACCTCTCTCCCCAGGAGATAGAGCTTTCCCAGGGTGTACTGGGCAAATTGGTTGCCCTGCTCCGCAGCTTCCCGGAGGTATTTCAGCGCCTCCGGCACGTTTTTCTCCGCCTGCTCTTCCAGGAGGAAGACCTTTCCCAAACGGTACCTGGCGTATTGGTTTCCCTGCTCTGCGGCGGCCTTGAGCCAGCCGATCCCGTCCTCAGCTTCCCCCTGCTCCAGCAGGAGCTTTCCCAGGGCGTAGGCCGAGCAGTCGTAGCCCGCCTCGGCGCATAGGCGGAACCATTCCGCAGCCTTGGCCGGGTCCTGCTCCGTACCCAGCCCGTCCCGGTATGCCTTGCCCAATTGGTGCGCGGCGATGGCATAGCCCTCCGACCACAGTGCCTCCAGGTCGGAGAGGGTGGAGCGTTTATCCCGGTCGCTGCCGGGCTCGGAATACAGCATGGCCTTCGCCCGTCGGTATCTCTCCGCCTGCTCGTAGACCCTGCGCAGGCTGGACCCAGGCCGGTCCGGGGCGGGGGAAGCCTTCTTCGGCTCCTCTGCCTGTTCCGGCTCGTCCTCCATGTCCTCGTCCTCGAAGGTGAGCTCGGACAGTCTCAGGGCCTCCCGGATCACCATGTTCCGTACCGGCTTGAACTCCTTCTGCCGGGACAGGGGGATGCGCTCCGGGAGCTCGTCGCTGTAGGTGCGGAAGACCTCGTCCCGCATATCCTGCCAGAGAGAATAGGCTTCCGCCACCCGCTCGTCCCGTGCCAGCTCATCCACGATGGCGTCCACGATGCGCTTGACCTGGGGCGGCAGGTAGCCGTAGACCTTCTTCCCCTTGGAGTTCTTCAGGCGCTGGGCCAGCTCCTCCGTGAGCTGCGCCAGCCGCTCGCTGACCTGCGTTCCGGTCTGCATCTGCCGGATCGCTTCGTTCATTCTCTCCTCTGCGGACCGCTGCACCATTTCCCGGTACACCGTCTTCTGACTGTAGGTCTGCAGAAGATCCTGCTTGAAGATTTCATTGGCAAAGGCAGACCTGATCTCCCGGATGCCCTGGGTATTCAGGTATCCTTCTTTGGGATCAGAGGAAAACAGGATCATATGGATATGGTAGTGCTTCTCCTTTTCATGGAGGGCGGCGTACCAGCGGAGGTTCTCCGGCCTGATCTTGTACCCCTTCGCCAGCTCCGGCAGGCAGGAGCAGACCAGGGACCGCCAGCTCTCCGCATTGGTGAAGCCCAGACGCTCCGCGTCCTCGCGTCGGAGGGACAGCACCGGTGTCCAGACGTTGCCCCGGTGTTCCGCCACCTCCCGGATGGCCTCCTGCAGGTCGGGCACCTTGCCCCGGCTGTCCCACAGCCCATGCTCGCCCTGGAGCTTCACGCCGGGACGGTGGGCCACATAACCCAGGAAGTTTTCCCGCTGATCCTGGGCGGTGACGAACTGTTCCCATACCTGGTCGATCAGTTCTGCGGCGGATGCCTTGGTCGGCTCTCGTGCGTAGTCCTCGTATTCTCCCAATTCCTTCGCCTGGGGAAAGGAGCGGAGAAGGTGCTGGATGAACTCCCGCTGCTTCTCCGTTGCGGGTCCGCCATCCTGTTTGTCCTTCAGCAGCTCCACCCCTTTCCGGGTGGCGATGTATCTGGTGCGTCCGGCCAGAGCAGCCTTGGACGATCCGCCCTTGAGGTAGGGGGAAATGAAGATCAGTCTTGCCACAGGTCTTCCTCATGCAGCCCCCTCTGCACATCCAGCGCGTGGTCGAAGCTGATCTGGCCAATGCTTTTCTTCACCTCGTCCACCGCGAATCCGCGGAGGGCCCTGCGGTCGATCTCATCCGCGCCGAAGTGTGCCGCAACGGTATGGCAGAGCATATTCAGCTCCACCGCCCACTTGAACAGGAGAGAGCGGAGTCGGTTGTTGCTGTTTTCCAGCAGTCCCCGGATCGTGGCGGATATGGTGTCGCACAGATAGGCGGAGGCATCCTGGCTCTCCAGACGCCCGATATAATACGCCACCGCCTTTTCGATAAGCTCGCTGCGGTTGGTACAGTTGTCCTCCTTCATCCAGAAGTCTATTTTGCGGATCGTGCTTGGCCACAGCCATATAGCGGTCCTGGTCTTGTTTTCGTTTGCCAGCGATCTCACCTCCCTCGTTTTCCGCCGCGACACAGGGGAAAGCCCGTAACGCCGCCCTTTTCCCGCCCTCCGACCACCTAAACCCGGACTTGTTCTCGTACCCGACCACCTGTCCGACACAGGGAAAAGCCCCGCACTGCGGGGCTTTGTGGTCGGGAGGTGGGCGCTTGCGACCACCTCCCTTTATCTTGTTCAAAAATCGAACCGGGGGCAGCCTGGAAAAACTCCCCCCAAACCGCCCGAAACAGGCCCGGAACAGCCGGGCCGGGGTGCAGCCCGCCCCCAGCCCGAAATGCCGCACAAACCGGCACAGGGGCTGCGACAGGGGCCGTCACATCGTCATCTCCAGCCCGGAGCGGGTCTGGCCTGCTTGTTCCTGCTGCTCCGCCAGGTACTGCTCCCGATAGGCCTCCAGGCTATAGCCGGTCTGCTCCTGACAGTACCGCTCCATCTCCGGGAGCAGCAATGCCTTTTCCTGGGGAGTAAGGACATAGGCATACTCGGCCTCCGTGCCGTCCCCCCGGCAGAGGACCACCGTCAAAGCGTCCGCCACCTCGCCCCGCCGCAGATTATAGTCCGCGTAGACGTTCACGTAGTCCTCGTTCAAGTCCGTGCAGACATGGGTCCCGAACACCTCGTCCAGGCCGTCGAAGGCATTCAGATAAAAGTCCAGCTTGCCGTCCTCCGTCTCACAGATCTCGTCGGAGAAGGAGATGTCCTCCCCACGAAGGAGCCTGGAGCCCCGGAGGAAATACTCCGCAGGGCAGGCGTCCACCTGCTCCAGTTCGGTGAGGCGCTCGGCAAACCGCTGCATCTTTTCCTGGGAAGGGGCGGTGGTTTTCCGCATGGCATGATACGCCGCCTGGCATACGGTTCGGATATCGTGGCGACGCCAGCCCCCGGAGGCGGCCAGCTCCCCGACCCAATCGTGGTCCAGGTCGATCTCATAGGCCCCATGCACCCTCCCGGTACCGTCTATCCGCTCCCGGCAGAAGCGCAGGAAATCCGATGCGCTGATCTCGGTGGCGGCGGAGTACCAGCCGCGCAGGGTCTTGGCAGGCTCGGCGGTCAGGAGATATCTCCGCAGGGATGTGGCCACGTTGTACAGCTCCAGGGGCGCTTCCGTCAGGAGGCAGGTCCGCTCTCCCTGCTCGGTCACCCGCAGGACGGAGAATCTCCGCCCCGCCTCCCGCTGCGCCTCCTGCTCCATACGCTCCTCATAGATCTCCCTGCTGATCTGCTCATACTCCCGGCTCGGCAGTTGATTGCACAGCTCGTCCAGGTAATCCTCCAGCTTATCCCGCAGCGTCTGATCCCGGAGGTGCCGCTCCAGGGCGGCATACCAGCGTTCATTCAGCCACAGGACGATCTCCCGGTCTGCCATCGGGTTCCTCCTCCTTTTCCGCAGGCTTGGGCTTGGCCTTGGCCGGAGGGGGATCAGCCGCCCCGCCGCTCCGCAGCTCCAGGAAACGCTGGACCGGCTGGGGCACCGCCTTGGCGTAAAGGCCGTCCAGCGCCTTGACCAGCACCTCCTCCACCCGGAGTTCCTTCTCCGCCAGATAGATCTTCAGTGCGGAGAGCTTGTCCTCATCGAATGAGATCGTGATCGTCGTTTTCTTCATGTCCTTCCTCCTCAGTTGTAGTCGATGTATGGCACCTGGAGCCAATGGGTGAACCGTCCGTCCGAGAGCTGCGTCTTCACTACGCCGTACCGGGTCCCCATGGCCTCGATGATCTCCCCGCTGCCGATGTAGATGCCGATGTGCCCGTCCCGCCAGACGGCGAGGCCGGGGATCTCCGGGATGGTCCCGATGGGCCCGGTGACCGTGGCGGCGGAGAACATCTGATTGGCGGAGAGGTCCGGCATCCCGTTGGTGTTGTACCCGATGGTCCGGCTCTCCGGGTCCAGCCAGCCGTAGCCCTTGATGAGTCCCACGCAGTCTGCGGTCCTGCCGCCCAGCCAATTGGAACGGATCACCGATTCATACTTGCCGACGCCGTCCGGGTACTGTATGAGCTTGGCCGCCAGCATACTGTCCGTGAGCACCCATCCGCAGGTGCCCCAGACATAGCCCCAGCCCTGCTCCCAAGCATGGACGGCATAGGTGGCAAGGTCTGCGGCATTCTTCCGGCCTGGGTCCGTATACCCGGTAAGGTCCAGCTCCGTCCCGCTGCCGCCGCCCCGTTCAAAGACCGCGCTGCCGTAAACGCCGCTCTCCGGTACGCCCGCGACACGGGTATAGATGTGCAGGATATTGCTCCGGTCATCCTCTGTGATCGTTTTCCCAAGGGTAACGGACAGGGCGGCCAGGGCCGCGTCCTGGGAGCGGGGGACCGCCACGGTGTAGATTGCCTCCGTCATGACCGTGTTTCCCTCCTCGTCCAACACCGGCTCACCGTTCTCGTCCAGCTCAGGCACCAGGCAGGTGCGTTCCTCCAGATCGTAGAAGCATTGGATGAAGCGTTCCGCCGTCTGCTGGCTCGGAGCGGCCTCGCCAAAGCAGAGGGCATAAAAAGAAGCCTTGATCCGAATCGGGTCAAGGCTTCCGCCCTCGGCTATGGCGTTCACCGAATCCACCGCCCGGTCCAGGGCGGAGAAGGCGGTCTGCATATGGGCCACATGATTTCGGAACTCCTGGGGTACCTGATCGGTATACGATGTCCCGTAGAAGCAGGCGTCCACCGCCGCGTTGTTATGGTCGGCGCTGCCGGAGCCCAAGCCGCAGAGCAGGGCGATCAGCAGGATCAGGGGAGAAAGGATCGCGGTGAGGACCCAGCCTATGGCCTTCCGCCCCCGTTCGCTCACCAGCAGGACCGAGGCTGCTTTCGCCGCAATCAACGACGCGCTCACAGGCACATCTCCATCGTGGGAGCGGAATGCTCCTGCGCATCGGGAGCCTCGCCAATTAAGGCGGACTCCATTTCCTCATCAACGGTTGCTGCGTACCCGATGATCTGGTCATAGTAGGAGTCCTCCAGGTCCGGGACCATTTGTTCCGCCTGCTCCAACAGGAATTGGACTCGCTCCGTATCGTGGGTGTCCACCGCCTTCCGGCTGGCGGCAGTGTATTCTTCGGCGGTAAACGAACCGGCAGAGGCCAGAAGCTCCACGCACATCTTCCGGCCGACGTCGCCGCAGCGTCCCGCCGCCTCAATGAGCAGGTCTCCTGTACGATCCATCACACGGGGAAGCAGGTCCCTGAATGCCTGGAGCTCTCCATCGTGAACAGCCAAGACCGCCCGGTCATAGTCGCTGATCTGCAGCGGGTGTTCTCCCACGATGCTCATATACTCCGTGATGCTCCCGGTCATCCGCCGGAGGAGCTTTTCCGTGCTGTCCAATTGCTCCCTTGTTCTTTCTCTGTGTTCCGCCAGGGCGGTGACGAACAGCTTATGCTCATCGGGGGTCAGGCTCAGCACCATGGTTTTTGCGTTCCTCTCCGGGTGGAGGGTCAGGTACCGGGAGTATTGACCGCCGTCGCCGTGAAAGGCTTTTGTAACGGCGGAGGAGATAAGGAACATCCGGTCCAGATCCGCCCCCGTTTCCCCCAGCGTCTTGCCGGTGAAGAAGGGCTTGGTGACGGCCTTGCCGTCCTCTCGCCATTTGAGATAGGCGTCCAGGTAGATGCCCTCGCTTTCGCCATAGTCCGTGGTAACGAAGATATCCGCGCCCCTGGGGATCTCTCTGCCGCCCTCCCATTCGCTGTCCAGGGTGAGGTATTCGTCCGGCAGCATCCCCATGCTGTCCAGCCGCTGTTCCAGCTCACGGAACACCGCCTCCGCCTTCGGCTGGCCCACATAGCGCATATACCGCGGGTCCTGGGAATCAGGTTCCCAGTGTTCAAGTGCGATCGGTTTCATCATTGCCTCCTATCTTCCTCCGACCCTGCCATAGAGGGCCTGCTTGTATGCCGGTGCATGGACCTCCAGCAGAAACCGCTCCGAGCCGCACTTGTACAGGCAGACGCCGGTTTGGGGGTGCCGCACCAGCTCATACTCGCTGTCCTTGAGCTGCAGGAGCTGCATATAGAACTGACGGTCCACCGCCCCGCAGTGGAAAATGAACTGGTGGGTGGGAATGGCGAAGAGGGGCCTGGTCAGCTCCCGGATGCCCTCCACGTTGAAGTCCTCCAGGTTCTGCGAAGCCATCAGGATGGAGGACTCCCGCTTCCGCACCCGTTTCAGGGCGTTTCGGATATACTCCACCGAGGTGCGGGAGGAGAGCCAGATGTACAGCTCGTCCAGCACCGCCGCCGTATTGCCTTCCGTCAGGAGCTTGTCGCTGAGATAGGAGAGGGCGCTGAACAGCATGGCATCTTTCACGTTCTCGTTTCCGTTCAGCAGATCCCGCACACCGAAGACCAGGAACCGCTGGGAGACGATGTTGGTGTGGCCGCTGAACAGCCTGCTTTCCGCCCCCACGCACATGGACCGGAGGCCCAGGAGAAGTTCCTGGAGCAGCTCCTTCGTGTACAGAGGCCTTGGTTCCTTTTCATAGTCCCGGTAAGCGTCCTCGATCACGGCGTAAAGGTCGGAGAGGATGGGGTAGTCCTCCGGGCGGAGGGCGGAGAAATCCGTATCATCGCTGATCCGCCATCTGCGGTACAGCCGCTCCAGCATCAGCTCTATGGTGTCGATCTGCGGCTGGGAGAAGTCCTTGTATGCCCGGAAGAAGTCCTTGAGGAAGGAGATGTGCTGGCTGAGTCGGCTGTGCATCCGAAAGGGCTCCGGGGCATCTTTGCTTTCCTCTGCGTCCTCCTCAACGTCCATGTGCCATATCTTCGGCTCCAGGGGGTTGATGACGTACTGCCCGCCGGTCAGGTCCAGAAAGCAGCCGCCCAGGGCCTCGCACAGCTCCGCCATCTCATGCTCCGGGTCCAGGCAGATCACGGTCTTGCCCGCCTCCAGCAGATTGATCGTCAGGAGCTTCAGCAGGTAGCTCTTTCCCTCGCCGGAGTTCCCCAGGATGAGGACGTTGGCGTTGGTCTTGTCCTCCGCCCTCCGGTCCAGGTCCACGATGATGCTGCTGCCGAAGCGGTCCCGCCCGATGTAGAAGCCATGGGGGTCCAGCTTGCCGGAGTAGTTGAAGGGGTACAGGTTGGCGGCGGAGGAGGCGGGGAGGACCCGCTCAAACTGGCTCCCGAAGCAGTTTTGCCCTGCCGGATTGACGGAGCGGAAGCCCTCCTGCTGCCGGAGGAGAATGCGGTCAACGCCGATCCTAGCCCGGATCAGGGCGGCCATGACCTCGTTCTGCAGGGTCCGCAGGCTCTCTTCGTCCCCGGCTGCCAGCTCCACGAACACGGCGCAGTGGACCAGGGGTTCCCGGCTGCTGTGGATGGCGGAGATCAGGGCCTCCATATCCTTCAGGTTGGCCTCCGCCGTGACTGCGGACTTCATGTCGCGGGTACCCCGGTTCATCCGGTTCCGGTTGTTGGCGTCATGGAGGATCTTGTTTTCCTCCTGGGGCGTCACCTCCCGGATGTATACGGAGAGGGTCACGCCGCTCTTGTCCCCCAGGTGCCGAAGCAGGGCCAGCTCCTCCGTCCCGGTGGGGTAGCCCCGGATGGCGAAGGCGGTGCGGAAGGAGCTGCCCAGGACGTATCCGTCCGTATTGAACCGCACGGCGGCGGGGGCGATGATGTCCAGGAAGTCCTTGGGCACATACCCCTCCTCCCACTGCTTCGGCGCGGGCCCGGTCTTCCCGTCAGGCTTCTCTTTCTTTTCTCTGGGTTTCTTCTCCTTCGCCCTTTCCATGGGCGGGGGCGAAGGCTCCGGCGCAGGTATCGGCCTTGTTCCCTTCTTCGGGGCGGTATAGGCCAGCTTGGTTGGCTTTTGCGAATCATAATTCATGGCGATCCGTCGCTCCTTCTCCGTCGATGTTCTCAAAGTATTCCGTGGTCTTGTCCTGCTGGTAATACACCGCCAGCAGGCGCTTCACATCCTGCTCCTCCGCGACCCGCACCCGGAACCGGTAGTCCGAAATGACCTTTGCCAAATGCGCGATCCTGGCCTCCCGGTCCGGGCCGTCCTCCTTGGACAGCCGGCAGACCATGAGGAATTCACGGGAGGCGGCGGTCATGGTCTGTATCTCGTCCAGATGATCCCGGTCCCGGCGCAGGAGCTCCCGCAGGGCCGGGTTGTCCTCCTTCTCCCGCCGCTCCATGTACCAGCTTTGGTTCTTCGCATAGGACTCGCGGGAATCCAGGGCCCGGAGGGTGATGTCCTGAACGCCCCGCAGAAGCTCGGATAAGGCCCGGACCCGGCCCCGCACCTCCTCCGCGGGCAGGACGGAGAGATTATCCGGCTGGATCAGGAAGAAGACCAGTTCACCCTTTGGCGTCTGGACGCCGTGGGAGGTCAGCCGGTCGATGCCCATGAGCTGCCGGGTGGACTGCTTCCCGCGCTGCTGCGCCTTCTGCTGTTTATTCATGCCGTTCCTCCCATATGAAGTATTGCTGCCGAAGGAAGAGGAACCGGGCGGCGTACCGGAGGAAGTCCATGATGCTGTTGTCCTCCAGGCGGATGGTCAGGAAGGCGTAGACCGCAGCGCAGAGGAGAAGAAAAAAGGAACCGCTCCGGGCCAGGATGAACACGCCCAGGAGCAGGACCGTCCCGGTCACCGCCACGTCCCGCAGCTCCCACAGCCACAGTCTGGCCTTTGCCTTCAGATTGTCGGGGTAAATATACGTTGTGCGTCGCACCTCCTACAGTTACACGATTGTGGAAAGATCGGCCCCTCTGTCGGCGCTTGTCCGGCAGAGGGGCTTTTCCGTGTTTATTCTTCCTCGGCGTCCTCGGTATTCTCGGTGCTTTCGGTGTCCTGGGTGTTCTCACCGTCCTCGGCATCCTCCAGCGCCCTGGTGATCAGGTCGATGAGGAAGGTTTTCTTCTTCAGCCCGTGCCGGGCGAGGTAGGCGCTCAGCCGGTCGAAGAGCTCCGCGGGCATCTGCACCGCCAGGGTCCTCGTATCTCCCATGTTCTTTTCCCTCCCTTCTTCCTCGTAGAATTTGGTGATGAGCCAGCTCACATACTCGCTCAGGGTCTTGCCGCTGCGCTCCTGCTCCGCCCGGACCCTGCTGTGCAGGGCTTCGGGGATCTGCGCGCAGAGGTTTTTCGTCTTTGCTCCGTCCGTTATCGTTCTCTCCTTTCCCCCGGATTTTGAAGCAAGTATACCGAGAAGCCCGGCACAAAGCTATTACGACAACCAACAAAGAATCCCGCTAAATCGGCGGCAGAATAGACAAACGCAACGAAGCCGGTCAGGATACCTCCAGCGCGGCTTTCAGGACCGCCGCAATCCCTTCCATAAGGTATTCCACGCAGGGGATGGCCACACTGTTGCCCAAAGCCCTGTATCTGGCGGAATCCGACGCCCCCGCCAGGGTGGTCCAGCCATCGGGGAAGCCCTGAAGCCGCTCGCACTCCACGGGCATGAGGCGGCGGATGAGACGGCGGGCGGGTCCTTTCTCCTCTGCCGTTTGCAGCACCAGGTCGGTGGCGTCCTTTCCCTGTCTTGCGCTTTCGGTGGAGGCCACATTGGTCTCCCGAAATCTGTCCGTCCTCTGTCGGGGAAAGAAGGCGTCCTCCTGCCCGATCAGGGGCATATTGTTGCCTCCGGTCCCGTACCTGGCGGTCATGGTGGGAGCCACGCGGCTGGGGCCGGTATACCTTCCATCGATCCCGTGATTCTCAAAGAGGACCACAGGCGGATGCCCATGGTCCTGGGCCCGAAGGGTGCCGGAGACCTCCTGGCCTGTACCGAAGCGGCTGCCGCCCTGATCGTTCAGACAGAGGACTGCGGGGGCCCGGTTCGTGCCGCTGCCCCCTGCGGTCAAGGTGGGGGCGGCTTCCTCCGAATACCCGATGCCCCTTGCCTTGGAACCGGCCTTTGCGACAAAAGACGCAGTGACAAAGGTCTGCTGTTTCATCCCCGGCTCCGCAGTCAGCGCGCCGGCCACGTCATGCAGGTCCCGGACCTCATCCCGCTGGTTCACGGCGAAGGCGGCGGGGGATTCCTGAATTGACTGCGGAGAATCAAGCCCCGCCTGTATGCGTAGTGCCGCCTCCAGCGCCGGGGGCAGCGCCTTGCCCCGTTCCTCCGCTCGGCGCAGGATACCCAGGCAGGCTTTCCGGCTCAAATAGTATTTGGAGGGCGGATCGGGCTGCAAAATCTGCGATAAGGAAGATTCTGCGGCGTCTCTGGGCGACTCCCCAGTATTCAGCGTTAAGGACCCGCCAAGCCAGGGAGAACGTATTTCCCAATACGATTCCCCCAGCAGATCTCCACACCCCGGCGTCAGGTCGAGGAACTGATATGGTATCGCACTTGACGCGGACGATCTCCTCCAGGACGATCCTGAAGTCCTCCCCCTTGGGCTCGCCGCTGGAGAAGACTCCGGGGACGTTTTCCCATACGAGGAATCTTGGGCGAACAGACAGAGCTGATCGTCCAGCTCGAATATCTGCATCTCTCATCTCCTTTGTGATCCTGACTTGCTCCATAAACAGGCCGGAACGGGAACCGGAAAGCCCGGCTCTTGCTCCGGCAATAGAGAGATCCTGACACGGTGAGCCGCCGCAGATGACGTCCACCCTTGGTAGCTTCGCCCCGTCCAGCTTGGTGATATCCCCCACATGGAGCATATGGAGAAAATGCTTTCGGGTGACCTCTATGGGGAAGGCTTCTATCTCGCTGGCCCACAGAGGAACGATCCCGTTCCTCACCGCCGCCAGGGGAAAGCCGCCGATCCCGTCGAATAGGCTGCCCATCGTCGCAGCGGGCTTTGTATCGTTCATTTCACCGCCGCCGCGATGGTCCGGGTTGTGTTCACCGCCGCCTGGGCGGTGTAGACTGCGGACATGATGCTGGCCCGCGTGGTGGTGTCCAGGCCGAAGGCCCCGCAGATCCTGGGTACCTCCGTTGCGGAGAGCATCAGGCCCAGGCCCAGCAGGAAATGCTCCTTGAACACCATCAGTCCCGCCACCAGGATGGTGGCCTGGAGAAAGGCGGTCAGGCACAGCCCGATGACCTGCTTCGTCCACTGAGTAAACCCGTCCCCGTAACCCCGCGGGATGCTGAACATATACAGGGAGCCCACGGCGATCTGGATCAGCAGGATACCGCCCCGCTTGAGATTTGCGAAGAACACCTTGATCACCGCGTAGGCCATGAGGATCACGCAGAACAGGATCATGACGGGATTGATCATGGAATTGAAGCCCACAGCATGACTGGCTGCGAACTCCGCCAGACTTCCTGCGCTGCTGAAGTCCGCCAGGAGCCCGGATGCCGCCTCACCGATGGACCCGCTGTCGGTGAGGGCGCGGCAGAGGACCCCTTGCAGGGATATGGAGAGGGCATAGAGCCGGACCGGAGCGATGGTGAACAGACTGACGGCGAAGAAGCCCTTCAAGCCGTTGAGGGCCGTCTGGCGGAGATTCCCCCGCCCGCCGCTGTATTCCACGGCGCATTCAAAGACGCAGACCACCAGGCCCACGGCGAACAGCGCCCAGCCCAGGCGATAGAAGAAACGGACGACGCCCTGCACCCAGGGCAGTTCCAGCAGCTCCACCCCCATATTCCCCATCTGCTCAAAGAAGCTGCTCAGGAACCCGACGACCTGGGTGTATACCCAGTCCATGAGCTCGGACAGCACCTCGGATATGACAAAGTTCCAGATAAACATCCCGAGGCTCCTATAGGGTCATGCTCATGTCCTGCTGTACCTCCGGGGGCTGTATCGAAAACAGCTCAATATAATCACTGACCGACGACCGCAGCGCGTCATAGTCGGTCCGGTTCGGTCTTTCCCCGTACCAGCAGGTCTTGCCGTCATTTGTCCAAGCGTGGATCGCGGGATCATGGAGAAGGTCCTCGAACCGGAGCGTTACGCTATCGATCACGCCGCCGTCCCGCATAAGGACGGCGGCCTTCATCCCGCTGTAATGGTCTGCATACCTGCCTGTGACAAACTCGAATCTTGCGATGTTCTCTCCGCCGATGTCCACATAGGCAGCCCGCCCGATGTACCTGACATCGGGGCAGACAGCGCCAACGATCTTTCTCAGTTCCGTCTCAAAAAACGTCATCCCGGCACCTCACAGGCCCACGATGCCCCAGATATACGTCGGGGCGGTCAGGGTGAAGATGAGGCAGGCCAGGAGGATGGCCGGAGGGGACCAATCGAACTGACCGTGCTTGCGGTAATCGAAGTAACAAGTGCCTACCTTCACGAAGAAAAACACCGCCAGGATCGCGTCCAGGGCGGGAAACACCACCTTGTTTACGATGGTCTTCAACTGTCCCGCCGCCTCGTTCCAGGTCCCCTCCACCGCGCCGGACACGTCGCCGGTGCCGTCCGCCAGGGCCGGGACCGCGCAGAGCAGGGCCAGCACGGCGGCAATGGCCAGGATGCGAAGGGTCTTCTTTTTCATCTCTGCGTTCCTCCTTACCCCATGGTCATTTCCCGCGCCGGAGCCTCTGCGGGCTGGGCGGGTTTCTGCGTCTGCTCCAGCTTTTCCTGCATATCCGCCAGGGCCTGCTGGTAGGCGTCCAGGGCCATGCCATTGAGGGTCTCCCGCATCTCCCTGGTGATGGGGAACACCACCTCCTGGTATCCGTCGCGGGTCTGGCGCTGGGGCATGGAGACGAAGGGCCCGTTCTTCCCCTGGATCAGCTTCGCTCCCCGGACGGCAAAGCAGCCGTTGATGTCGAAGGTCAGACCGGCAAGGACCGAGCCCCCGCCGCTCACGGGATAGGCCCGGACCGCGATCTCCGTGGGCAAAGCCCGGTCCTGCTGCTCTTGGGGAGGCTGGGGTGCCTGGGACGGCTGCTTGCTGGCTGCCTGCTTGCCGGTAGTCTGTCTGCTGTTGCTCATTTTATTTTCTTCCTCCTTATATTTTGATTCCGCTCATGGTCATGCCGGTGTCCTGCGTCTGCCCCCGCAGCTCCGCCAAACGGGGCTTGGCCCAATCCGGTAGGAACCGCTCGTCCAGTACGCCGATGAAGTCTCCCCGGTTCCAGCGAGCCAGTTCCCCGTCCCCCAGGCAGGTGGCATAGACCGCCCTGCCCCTGGCATTGGGAGAGCATCCGAAGCCGCTCTCCGCCAGCCACAGTTGGTTCTCCTGCTGCCATGCGCTTTCCTTCAGCGTGTCCGGGGAGAGGACCAGCACCCGTCCGGTGAGGTCCATTGCCTCGCTTATTGGCTCATACCGGTCCCGGCCAAACAGCCCTATGGCCTGAAACGCCTCCCGCGCCTGGCAGATAAAGGCTTCCAGGGCTTCCGGCTCGGCCTTCACCGCGAAGTAGCGGCCATAGATCCCGTCCGTCACCGTGCGGAAGCCTCTGCACCAGGTCTTGGTTTCCTCACTGGCGGCAGCTTCCTTGCCCAGCATCCTGACGGAATGGGCCAGGACGAACTGGGTGCGCTTGAGGCCGTATTCCGCAATGACCGGCTCGATACAGTCGGGACGGAGCTGTCCGTTCTCCTCCGTCCCTGCCCGGATCGCCCTTTCGATGGCTCTCGCGCAGGCGACGTTTTCCGTAAAGCTCCGGTCCCAAAGCTCCTCGTCCCCGTACCGTTCCGCCTCGCTCCGGGAAGTATTGTACATGGGTATCTCCTCTCTCATCAGCTTGCGTCCTCCTCATTCCTGAATAGGGATAACTGGGGTTCCGGGGGCGGGTAGTTGGAGATGATCAGCTCCTTGAACCTGCTCCCGGCCACATACCGCTGCTGCAGGGGGTGTGACCGGGAGACCTCCCGGAGGAACAGCGCCGGGTCCCCGTAAAGCTCCCGGACGAAGGCGTCGTCGTTATACGAGAGCAGGAATTTCCCCTGTATCCGTTCCAGGTCCTCCCGGAGCCGGAAGTGGTCTTCCTCGGTGAAGCCCTTGTCCCCGATGTTGCGGTAATAGTCCTCCGTGTTATGGTAGGGCGGGTCACAGTAGAAGAGGGTGTCCGGGCCGTCATACTGCCGGATGAGCTGGGAAAAGTCCCGGTTCTCCACCACCACCTCGGCCAGCCGCCGGGACGCCTTCAGGATCAGGGGAAAGGTAGACCACATATCCAGTGGCCGAGCGCCGAAGCTGGCCGCCGCCGCGCCGTAGGACTGGCGGATCACCTGGTAGTACCAGGCCGCCCGCTGCACAGGCGTCCCGCAGTTCGGGTCGGCAAGCCGCTCCAAGGCCAGTTCAAAATCTGAACGGGCGTTGAGGACATATCTCAGCTTCCCGATCAGCTCCTCCGGCTCCTCCCGCACACAGCGGAAGAGATTCGTGAGCAGCCCATTGTAATCGTTGTAGACCTCAAAGCCGCCCGGTTCCTTGTAGAACAGCACCCAGCCACCCCCGCCGAAGACCTCAATGTACTTCTCGTAGTAAAGCGGGAACATGGAGACGATCAGCGCCCGCAGCGCGGACTTGCCCCCCACCCAGGGAATGATGCTGTTCATCATCCGCCCCGGTCAGCCTCCCCGAAATGCGCCATGGCGGTCTCCAGGCCCCGGATGGCGGAATCCACGCCTGCCCGGAGCTGCTGCATCTGGCAGATGGTGTCGTACAGCTCGGCGGCGTTCTCGGCGTAGAAGTACCCCCGGCGGGTGGCGGCGATGGGTACGCCCCGGCACCGAAGGCGGTGGATCTTCCTCCGCAGCTCGTTGCGGCTGAGGCGCAGCCTCCTCTCCAGCTCCGTTCCGCTGAGCATTTGCCTTTTCCCTCTGCAGACCAGCTTGAAATACTGCAGAAGCAGTTCATCCTGCATGCTTTGCTCCTTTCCCCGGACCAAGCCCCGAAGGAAAGGAAAAGGGCCGTCCTCCCTTCGGAAAACGGCCCGGACTTCATTATTCGTTTTACATCAGCTGCATTTCTCCCGGCCCCGTGGGGCACTGGTCCTGCAGCGGCGTTTCTTCGGCTATTCCCGCCACCAGACCGAAGGGGGTAAAGAACAGGCTTCCTTGCCGGATCAGCTCATCCGCATAGGTCCGGCAGTTGACGTGGGGGAGAAGCTGTGCCGCCTCCCCGGAATCCATCCGTTCCTCCAGGGCGAGCCGGACCAGCTCCAGAGGCGTCCTGCATTGCGGAAGGAGCCGGTATTCGTCCAGGGTCCTCATGAGCCGCGCCGCTGTGGGCAGATCGTCCACGGAGAGAGCCTCCGTCAGTCCCTTCATCTTCTGCAGATCGGACGGGGAGAGCCTCTCCAGCAGTTCGGCTGCCTCGTTTATCCGATTCATGGCGTCTCCCATGGAGAAGGCGTCCCGGAGGGCGGGGATGCGGCAGTCCACACAGCGCCAGGAAAGGAAGCACCAATCCTGAACGCCGAGGCTCTCCAGAGCCGCGTCCAGGTCATGCGGCGCGCAGGGCAGCTTCAGCAGGACGCGGACGTCCGTATCCGGCAGGCCCACCTCCATGAGTACCGCATAGTCCGGTTCCCTGGGAGTCAGGTCCAGGTCCTTGAATTCCTCCCGGAGCTCGCCGGTCTGCACCACATACCCGGAGCCGTGGCGGAGGAAGACCCCGCCCTCGCCCTCCCGGTACTCCTTGCCGATCTTCCCGAAATCCAGCAGCCTGTATAGGGCCTCCGGGATATCCTCCGCTTCCGGCACAAACCCGTTGTCCACATAGAACCGGCCAAGCTCCGCGTCGCTGTGCGCATCGTAAAGCACTTGGCATTCATCGGCGCTGGCGGCAAGGTCATAGAGGTCCCCCAGGGTGACGGACCCGGATCTCTGTATCGCCATGATCACCAGGCCCTCGAAGGCATCCCTCTGCCGATCCGTAAGCGAGTCCAGCTTCTCTGCCAGCGCGTTCAGGGCGTAAGGGTCCAGGGCGAATTCCATGCAGTCCTCCAGGAAAGGAAAGCGGGGGTAACCGATGATCTCGCAGAACGCCTCATCCCCGGCCTCCAGTCCGGCACGCTCCAAAGCGTCCTGTATCTCAAAGCAGGTGGCGGGGAGGGTCAGTTCGGCGCTGCCCTTGTTCTCGCTGATATACCTGTGGCTGATCTCCACCTGGAAGACGGGGGCCTTATCCAAGGGTCATCACCGGACCGGTTTGCGCCTCCGACCCCTGCTCCTGCCGTTGGGCAGCGCTGAAGGGTATCCAGTCATGCTCCAGACCGTTCAGGAGTCTCTCCGCATCAAGGCAGATCGGCTGACGTCCCATGTCCGCCAGCACCTCCGCGACATGCGTCCGCAGGCCGCGAAGGACCAGGCTCTTTTCGATAAAAGTCAACGGTTCCAAACCGGATTCCCGCGCGGAGGCGATCGCCTGGTCCAGATTCTCCAGGACGTTCTTCTCCGGCTCCTCCTCGGTCTCGGAAAACCAATACACCGCCATGAAGCCCAACTGCTCTCTCAGCATTGGAAGCTGTGCCTCTGCTCCTTGAAGGGAAAGCTCCGCGGCATAGACGATCAGGCCGGGGATCGCCGCCCGTACCTCCATCTCCTTACGGTCATACTCCGGGCGGATTTCTTCCAGCAATTCCAGAGGATTCAGTCCCCGGACCGCCTCATCTGCGGGTTCTTCCTCCTGTGTCTGATCTTTATTGGTTGCCAGGTCCAGGGGCTGTCCGTCCTTTCTGGCGATCACCCCATAGGAGGATTCTACCGCCCCGGGGTGTCCCTCCGGGGATTCACCGCAAAGCCAGAGGTCATATTCGTCCAGGTGCTGAATGAGTTCCTCCGCCTCCGCGCAGTCGTAGATGTACTGCGTCTCGGCCAGGCATTTCAGCTTGGTCACTTCTTCCGGGGATAAGGCAGAAAGCTGCCCGGCCACACGATTTGCGAAGTAAAGACCTCCGCTGTAGGTAAACATGTCCCTCAGATCGGGGATCATGCAGTCCGCGCAGTCCCAGGCGATCTGGCGCGTATCCCTCACGTTCAGTTTCTTCAATACCGCAGAGATCTCCCCATTCCCGGCAGGAAGCGTCAGCGGATGAAACTCATCGGAATCCAGCGTATAGGTGTGCAGCAAAACGGTGTAATTTGGCGGCTGCAGTTCCGGGTCCACGGTCTTATGCGCCTCCTCGAACACCGCATCTTTATCCTTCAGTTGGACATACCCGCTGGCGCTGGTGAGAAATACGCCGCCATGCGCTTTCCGGTACTCGCGCCCGATCCGCTCATAGTCCGGCTCCCCATCGAGCTGCTCCGTCTGAAACACCGACTCCGGCAGAAGGTCCCAATCTTTGCAAAGCAAGCCCAGTTCATCGTCGTCTTCGCCGGGATAGAGGATCTCGCCCTTGTCCACGTTTGCGGCCATGTCGTAAAGCTCCGCAAGCCCGATCGTCTGGTGCTTTTCCTCAGCTATCCGCAGAAGGCCCTCAAAAATGTCCCGCTGTTCCTGCTCCATCGCGGAGAACTCTGTGGTCAGGGCGTTCAGAAGCTTCAACTCCTCCATGCTCTCCAGGCTTTTCAAATAGGGGCGCAGGTATGAAAAATCCTCATAGTCTGTGATCTCAAACCGCAGATCCTCCGGGTTTTCCGCTCGGACCCGTTCCATGGCATCCTGCCAATAGTAATAGCTGGCGGGGAGGGCAAGGCTTACGGAGGCCGCATTAGCCTCCCGGTCCCGGTGGGTGATGCTTACCCATAAGAACAGGTCACGCAAGGGTCATCTCTCCTCTCTGCTGCAAATAGAATTCCGGGTCCGCGCCGGGGACGTCCCAGCCCAGCATGGAGCCGGTGAGCATGGCCTGCTCCTGGGCCTTGTTGATCCCCCGCTGCCCGTTGGCATAGTCCGCCGTTTCCCGGTTGCGGACCGGGTCCCCGGTCTCCCAGTCCGAGGGGTAATAGCCGCTCTCCCCGCGCCGGATGCAGATGAGCCGTCCATCGCCGGGAAGAACGCTCCAGCACATATCCGGCAGGCCCTCCGCCAGCTTCGGGGCAAAGCGTTCCTGCTCTGTCAAAATGGACCAGTTGTCGCTGTTCCACAGGTGGACGTACAGCTCACCCTCCTCAACGGGGATCGCACGCTGTTCAAAGCCCTCGCCCCAGCCGTCCGATGCCTGACCGCTCACATACTCCTTGAGGGTCTCCAGCTCTTCCGGCGCAAGCTCCCCGGCGACGCGGCATTCCGCCACGCCCCACAGCCTTCCGTCCCGTTCCTCTGCGGTAAACACCACGGAGCGCACCTTGCGGTCAACGGCGTCATCCTCGCCGTACCAATGCATGATGCCGCGCTCCGCCTCCTGGGGCATCCGTTCCCGGAGAAGGGCCGCAAGGATCTTATCCTGGTACCCGGTGAGTTCCCGCCCGCCGAGTTCAGACGTCAGTTCATCATCCAGGTCCCCGTACTCGTTGTACCCCACGATCTCCGCCGTCAGAGGCATATACAGCTTGAGAAGGATCGGTTCCGGGGGCAGGACGGAAAAGCTATCCTGCCCGACGACCACACCCGTCTCCCGACCATTGTCCCATCGGACATGGAAGGTGCCGACGTCGTCTATATGCTCCAACGTCCCCATACTGCCGGGGGCTATGGGATCAGGTTCATCCCGGCCCATAGCCTGGAGCCTAACGCGGGAGCCCTTGGGGTGCTGCTCCCGGAGGAACGCAAGCCATTCCGCAGGTACCGGCATCTCACATTCCTCCCATCTGCATGGTCATATCCTGCCTCTGCCGAATGGCAGAGAAGGAATCCTCGCCGGGGATCAGGGCCAGGGTACGTCCGTTGTCCCAATCCATATGGATCTGCCCCATGTCATCCACGGCGACCACCGTGCCCTCTGTGTCCTCCGGCACAGCCTGGGCATCCTCCATGTGATACAGCCTGATCCGTGTTCCGGGGGGATACTGCTCTCTGATCCGCTGCACCTGTTCTCTGCTCATGGATGCGTTCATGTTTTCTTCACTCTCCATTTCTTCCAACGTCGGTGCGGGCGAGGAGGAATACTCCTCCAAGGTTCGAGGATTCTCCTCACCGCATACTTCATACAGGGCATCGTCCACAGCTTTCCGTACCTGCGGGTCGTCCGTCAGCGTTTCACAGCGGATAGCCAAGGGGGAAAGACACGCCAATGCCTCCTTTATGGCTGCCACATACTTATCCGGGTCCGTGTATTCCAATTCCTCGGTATCGAAGAAGCGGATGCGGCCAACGACGTTCTCCTTCATTGCCATTTCCGGGATGCGCTTGTCATAGCACCAGAGGTACCCATCGTAGTCCCCCTCCATGGGCTTGCAGCGGAGGCAGTAACGGTAATGCTCCGTTTCCAGGCAGTATCCGTACTGCCGCATCCCGTAGCTCTCGCTCAGCAGTCCGCCGTGCTCCCAGCAGAAGCGGCGCATGGAGGCCCGGTCCTTCAGAAGGCTTTTCCGCAGCGTGTTCACCACTTCATCGATCTCCGCCTTGAACTCCGGCGTGTTCAGTTTCCCGGAGTCCTCGTCAAACCAGGTGGTCCAGAACTGTTTGCCGCTCCGTCCGAAGTCCATGCGGAGATACCCGATGGCGCCCAACTCCGCACTCTTCTCCAGGGTCTTGGCATAGAAAAGCCCCGCCTCTTCCGGGGAAGCGGGACAAAGGGAATAATTCTTCCTTTCCGATCTATCCATCCCGGTATCATCCCTCCTTAACAGGCAGGGGCCCGCCGATGGCGGACCCCTGCGGCGGCTTTACCGATCTCCGGTAAAGTCGTCCTCATACATACTGCCCTTCACCGTGACCGTGGCGGAGGAGCTGGCGGAAATGGCCTTTCCGTCTGCGTCCAGACCGCTGAGGGTCAGTGTCAGGGTATACTTGCCGTCCTTCGTGCCCACTGGGATATACAGGCACCTGGCCCCGGTTGCGCTTTCGGGATTCACGGGGAGGGCATAGCACCCTGCGGAAGTCTCCTGCAAGGTGATCTGCTTCGCGCCATCGCCGAAGTTGTAAGACAAGACCAGCTTCACCTGGGTCACGTTCACCACCGTCACCGGGCAGGAGACATAGATCCCGTAGCCGCTCTTGATGGCGGTTCCGTCCAGCCCCGCGCCGGAGGCGTCGGTAAAGCCGGGGGTCCCCAGCTCCAGCCTGCTTTTCAGCCGGAAGCTCACCGTAATGCTGTGAGCGGAGGTGATGCCGGAGAAGGTATAGGAGCCGATCCGCCCCTGGTTCACCCCGTCAACGTAGACCGCAGTGACCTCATACCCCGTGTTGGGGGTGAAGGTAAAGGTCTTGCTGCTCCCGTACTCCACCGTCTGCTTCCCGCTGGGGGAAATGCTGCCGCCAGCACCGGCGGAGGCGGTGATCTCGAACTTCTGCTTGCCGAACTCCGCCGTAATGCTGTGGGCCGCCGTCACGCTGCCGAAGGTATAGGAGCCGATCCGTCCATGGTTTACCCCGTCCATGTAGACCGCAGTGATCTCATATCCCGTGTTGGGGGTGATGGTAAAGGTCTTGCTGCTCCCGTACTCCACCGTCTGCTTCCCGCTGGGGGAGATGCTGCCGCCAGCCCCGGCGGAGGCGGTGATCTCGAACTTCTGCTTCTCGAACTCCACAGCAATACTGTGGGCCGCGGTGATCTGCCGGAAGGTGTATGCGGAAACAGCCCCCTGGCTGACCCCGTCCACGGTGACGCTCTTGACCCGGTATCCGGTGTCGGGGATGAACTCCACCCGCTGGTCCGCGCCATAGTTCACCGTGATCGTTCCGCTTACCGGGGCGGGAGAAACGCTGCCTCCGGCCCCGCAGGTCACGGAAATGCCGCAGGTGGTGGGGGTATATCTGTACCCGTAACCGGAGCTTGTGACCGGGGCCGGGGTGGTCCCGCCGTGGAAGTACCCGCCGTCGTTGGCGTCCCCCTGGTCGGCGGAGTAGCTGTACTGCGCTCTGGCGTTCTCCGCCGCGGTATGGGCGTTATCCATGCGCTGCTTGGCCGCCGCTGCCGCTGCGGTATTGCCCCTGGCCAGTGCCGCCTGGTACTGGTCCTGGGCCAGAGCGTACGCCTGCTTCTGCGCCTCCAGCTCCCGCTGGAGCGCCGTTGCCTGCTGATCCGTAAGGCCCAGAAGCTGCTTCGCCACGCTGATCTCCTCCGCCGCGGAGGTCTTTTGGTTCAGATCCCCGTAGGCAGCGTTGGCAGTGGCCTGGGCAGCGGCGTTGTTGTACCCCGTCTTCAGGGTGTCGTTGGTGCCTCCCGCCTGGAGCATGGCCTGGATGCTGGCATCGGCAAAGGTGGTGGTGGAATAGCTGTTCACCCTGCCGGTGGCGGATGTGGTGGCGTAGGTCACGGTATTGGATTTGCCGGTCTCCGTGCTGGCGGAGGCGGTCTTGTTCCCCTGGGCGTCCGTGATGGTCCAGGTCCCGTCCTTGCCATAGTCTGCCGTGCCGCCGCTTCCCGCCGCCTGCTTCGCCAGCTCCTCATTGGCCTTGTGGAGCTTGTCGCAGAGCTCCTTGTCCCCGGCGTCGTGGGCGATCCACCAGGCCGCCGAGTTCTCCGCCATCTGCTCCGCAATGGTCTTGCCCGCCGCCATCGCCGTGCTGAACAGCATGGTGAGCAGCAGGACGGCGGCGCAGAGCCGGTACAGAATGCGCTTTGTCTTCATCTCTGCTTTCCTCCCTTCGTCAGTCCGCTTCTCCCAGGGGGACGAGGGTGTGGACGTTCACCAGGTAGCCCGGCCTGGTGTTCATGTGTACGTCCACGGCCATCCGCAGCATGTCCCCCTTCGTGATCTGCCCGATGCCCAGGCTGCACAGAAGGGCCGTTTCCTCCGCAGTCAGCTCCAGAGGACTGACGCGCAGGGAGACCACGGCAATGCCCCGCACCGCCGTGGTCAGGCCGCTGATGGCGTCCGCCTGGTACAGACAGCTTTCATCCGTGAGAAAGGACACGGTGAGCCGGGGGGAATCCAGACTCAGCTCCGCCGCAGCCTCCGCCGTCACCAAGGGATACAGGTCCTCCGCCCGGTCGATGCTCGCCTCGGTCCCCAGGGCGGGGAAACGGTAACTGCCCCAGCGGTCGATGCCCCGGTACAGGTACTCGCGGGCATTGGCAAAGTCCCCGAAGGAATCCCGGTCCTCCCCGTAATAGGCCAGCAGGTCCTCCAGGCTGAAGCATTCCCGTGCCTCGGCATAGCTGACGGCGTACTTCGGCTGGGTGCAGGGCAGGGCCTGGAGCCGTGCGATCTCCTCCGGTTTCAGGGTTTCCAGCCAGATGCCCACGGTGTTGTACCGCTGGGAATAGTCCACATAGGCTCCCAGGGCCTCCGCCACGGCGCGGATGGGGATCATGGTGCGGTCACGGTACAGCACCGCCTCCGTATCCATCTCCAGTTCTGCCGTTTTCCCGCCCCAGGTGACGCGGATGCTTCTGCTGCCGATGGGGACCTCCAGCAGAACGCCGTCCTTCTGGATGCAGGCGGTCCTGGTCTCGCCGTTCCAGGTCACCTCCGCCCCCAGGCTCTCCGCCACGAAGCGGACGGGGACCATGACCCGGCCCCGGAGGTCCGTATAGGGCCCCACGTCCGCAAAGGACACCAGTTTCCCGTTCACCCGGACCTCCGGCTCGTCAATGCCGGCCGCTGCGCCGACGGAAAGGAAAACGCAGAGGGCCAGCATGACCGCAATGAGTCGTGTGTGCTTGTGTCTCATGAAATACCTCCTTGTCAATGAAGTAATGCGGCTAAGGCAAAGGCGCAGACATAGGCCGGTGCGACATAGGCGCACCAGGGCACATGCCTGCTTCCCCTCTGCCCCCTTATCCGGCCAAGGCCCCATGCTCCCATAGCCGCCAGGAGCAGGGTGGCAAGAAAGACGTGCAGTCCGGCGGAAAAGGCCAGACTGCACGTCAGCTTGAAGTCTCCCCCCGGCGCTTCGACCGCCGTGAGACGGTCCGCCAGGAGGAAGACCGCGGCGGTGAGGAACAGGAGGAGAAAGCGCGGGCCCAGCCTGTCCCCGCAGAGCAGGCCGGTGAGGAAGAGAGCCAGGGGGACCGTGTCCGGGATCTCCCGCCGCCTGGCGTCACAGACCCCGCCGCAGATCAGCATCCCGGCATTCACCAGGAAGGGCAGATACTCCCTCATCGTCCGTCCACCGCGAAGTTCGCCGCCCTGACGGTATAGCCCACGGTGATGCTCCGGTCCCCGAAGGGGGAGAACAGGGCGGGAAAGGTCACGGTCCCCTTGGCCGTCAGCATGGGCGGGTCCGCCGTTCCGGTGACGCTCTGGACGGTGAAGGTATAACCTTCCGGCATATCCTCCGCGGCGAAGGCGGCGAAGGAAGCCTTTGCCCCCTCCACGTTCAGCCGGAGGACCCGGTCCGCCCTGTACCGCTCGTCCATATTGGCCTCCACCGCGCTGTTTACAGACCGCTGGAGAACCGTCTGCGCCCGGTCATAATGCTCCATGGTCCCGCCCATCTCCAGCACCAGGAAGGAGAAGAGCATCAGGGCGAAGAAGAGGCCGAAGAACAGGATGGTGGCGCTCCCGGTCCGGTCCCTGAGCAGCCTCCTCATTTCCAGTACACCTCCGATCTCCCCGCAAGCCGGATCCGGATGGGCAGGTCCAAGGAGATGACGCTGGAGCCGAATTGGACGATACGCACCGGGTAGTTCGCGGTAAGGGTCACGGAAAAGCCGTCCCGGAGCTGGATCTTCTTCCCCGAACAGTAGCCGGCCTCCACCTGGATCTTCACGCCGCTCAGGGCGTCGCCGCCCAGCTCCTTCACGAGACTC